>ERZ773235.534-NODE-534-length-49303-cov-4.823952_pt1 | contig 49303 bp, 41 predicted proteins | sample MGYA00580522_ERZ773235 | MGnify/ENA primary metagenome ERZ773235 (study PRJEB29015, sample SAMEA2737797) | human gut metagenome | biome: human gut; feature: human-associated habitat; material: faeces | place: China | collected 2012 ...
ACCGATGGAAAAAGCAGTAGCAGCATTTGTTTAATCAGCTGTTACTGCTTTTTTTGATTATGCAAGGTATAAACGCGGAGCCGTTTACAGCCGCTTACATACATTTCCATTATTTATGATACTTCTATGATACTTTTTTCTATATATTCAGAGAAGTCTCATTCTATAAAACCATCTGAATGTTAGATATATAGCATTAGGTTTTATATAAACAATGAGACTTTGATACTTTTTTCGAGAAAAAATATCTATACGTATGCGTGTGACGAACCCTTGCTGGTTATCAAGACACCCACTATTCCCTATCGGAGCAAGGAACATCGCCAGATTTAAGCTTAGCCATCAATTACCATCTCAAAATAAAGAGATTTTTCCTTTCACACTTAACATTCTTATTTTCAACACAATACACATTCTGTGAAAGGAGAATTATTATCCATCTTAAATATTTTTTGCAAATTTATCCCCTTAAAATTTGGTGGATTCAAAAAAAAGTAGTACCTTTGCACCCGCTTAAGAAAACCAAGCTATAGTCATCCAGACCGAATTTGGAGAGATGGTAGAGTGGTCGATTACAACGGTCTTGAAAACCGTCGTACCGAGAGGTACCGGGGGTTCGAATCCCTCTCTCTCCGCAAGAGCCTTCTGAAAGAAATTTCAGAAGGCTTTTTCTTTTATATCACCTTCCTAGATCTTTGATATTACTAAGATCTTTGATATTACTAAACTTTCAGGGCGTACAGTTTCCAGAGCTTTTAAGCTTTCAGCTCATATTCGAACCACATACAAAAGTTCAATAATGAATAAAAAGTAAGCCCAACCATCAAATTTTTCCATAAAAGAGGGTGATAATTCAATAAATAATTGTACTTTTGCAATATAGATATAAAAACGACTATACTTCTGCAAAAGTAACATACAAAAAAAGGAGATATGAGATACTACACAGCATTAACTATAGCCGGTTCTGACAGTTGCGGAGGAGCTGGCATTCAGGCAGACATCAAGACGATGTCGGCATTGGGCGTATATGCCGCTTCCGCAATCACAGCCATCACCGTACAGAACACCAAGGGAGTGTATGGCATTCAGAATGTGGAACCGGAAATCGTGAAAGGACAGATAGAGGCCGTGATGGAAGATATCCACCCTGATGCCATAAAGATAGGTATGGTTAATGACTGCGATACCATTCGTGCCATCGCAGAAACCCTCAAGAAATACCAGGAAAGCTTCCAGCATCTCGTTATCGACCCAGTCATGGTATCTACCAGTGGCTGCCGACTGATGCAGGAGGATGCACTCGATGTATTCAATACCGAACTGCTGCCTTTAGCCACCCTGCTCACCCCAAATATCCCAGAGGCAGAAATTCTTGCCAATAGAAAAATAGAGAATGCAGAAGATATCAAAGCTGCCGCAGCTGCCATCAGCAAACTGGGATGCAGATATGTACTGATCAAGGGCGGCCATTTTGATGGAGAGGAGAAGATAGACTACCTCTTCGAGGACGGAAAGCAGAAAACCAGCTATCATGGCATCAGCGTAAACACCCGCAATACCCACGGAACCGGCTGTACCCTATCCTCTGCGATCACGTCTTATCTGGCAAGAGAAATGGATATGAATACAGCCATCGCCATGGCTAAAACCTATCTTTCAGGTGCCATTCTGGCAGGTAAGGACATTAAGATTGGAGAAGGTCACGGTCCAGTGAACCACTTCTACGAACCAAAATCATTATTTACCAAAAGCTGAAAAAGAGCGAAAACAATAAGCCGCTCATGAAAAAGCTGATAAAACAGAGAAGAGAAAAGACAAAGAAAGAATGATTGATCGTTGTTACATAGAAATCACAAACACCTGTAATCTCAACTGTCACTTCTGTCCCAAGCACACCCGGGAAAAGCGACAGTTGAGTGCAGAGGAATTCAACCTGCTCACCGACAAGATCCGTGGGAAGGTTTGTTTCCTCTATTTCCATCTGATGGGTGAGCCCCTGCTCCATCCCCTGCTGCCACAGTTTATCACAACGGCACGCGAGAAAGGATTCAAGACGGTGCTTACCTCTAATGGAACCCTCCTGCACCGTGCCATGGAACTCCTCGACACCCTACCCCATAAGATACAACTCTCCCTCCATTCCCACGAAAGCAATGCCAAGGGAGAGCTCTCCAGCTATATGGATGAGGTGATGACCTTCTCCACCCAAGCCGCCTCCAAAGGCACCTGTATGGTATTGCGCCTCTGGAACCAAGGCGGAAGGGACAAGGAAAACGAGGAAGTGATGCGACTCATCGAGAAATACGTACCCAAGCCATGGAAGGAACGCCCTGACGGGTTCCGACTTTGCGATCATCTATATCTGGAGTTTGACCGGAAATTCGAATGGCCTAACTTCGAAAACGACATCAAGAAAGGGGATGATAACAAGAACAAAGATGAAAACAGAAACAAAGACGAAATAAGCGAGGGAAAAGACAAAGACGAAATAAGCGAGAGAAAAGACAAGAACGAAGGCAACGGCGAAAATCGGGAAGTCTTCTGCAAAGCATTGCTGAAGCAGATTGGCGTTCTTGCCGACGGAAGTCTCGTACCTTGCTGTCTCGACCATAACGGCGATGTCATTTTGGGCAACCTGCTCCATCAGTCACTCGAAGAAATCCTCTCTTCCCCCCGTGCCCAGGCAATGACAGAAGGCTTCAAGCACCATACTGCCACAGAAGCACTCTGCCAGAACTGCGAATCAGCACTCGTAAGAAACAGCTTCCGAGGAAAAGCAAGAAACTAAGAAAACATCCAAAAGCAAGAAGAAATGAAATGGATTATAATCACAACACCAACCTTTATTTCGCATGAAGCAAAGTACATCGACCAGCTTTTTGAAGCAGGAATCGATCTGCTCCATCTGCGCAAACCCGATTCAACACCAGAAGAATGCGAGCAACTGCTCCAGAAGATTGACCCGAAATGGTATCCTCAGATCGTGATTCACGACCACTTCGAACTCTGCGAGAAATACCATCTCCATGGCATTCACCTCAACCGGAGAAACAACCAGATTCCAGAGAACTTCCAGGGAAGCATTTCCCGCTCCTGCCACAGTTTCGAGGAAGTCACCGAATCGTTAGATAACGCTAATCCCGATTTTCCAAAGGGATCGAAGACAACATTCGATTACGTATTCCTCAGTCCGATCTTCGACAGCATTTCGAAGAAAGGCTACAAGCATTCCTTCTCCAACAGAGATCTGGAAGATGCGGGCAACAGCGGCATCATCAACGAAAAGGTAATAGCCCTTGGCGGCATCATTCCTCAATTCATTCCCCAGCTGCGCGCCTGGAACTTTGGCGGAGCAGCTTTTCTGGGTGACATCTGGAACCGACGACACGAATACAACTGGAAGGAATACCTGATAGATATCAGACAAAGATTAACACCACGAGGAGCCAAGAACACACTTAATGGCTCAAATGTTTGGTAGTTAGCCAAAATAGTTGTACTTTTGCACCCATGATTTATCCAGATAATTTTGAAAACAAGATAGGATTCAATGAAATCCGTAAAATGTTGCGAGAAAGATGTCTCTCTCCACTTGGCAAGGAACAGGTGGACAAGATGTCTTTCAGCAGCGACGCAGAACTCGTTAACGAGTGGCTCATGCAGGTGCGTGAGTTCCGTAGATTGATGGAGGAAGTAGAAGACTTCCCCCTTCAATATTTCTATGACGTAAGAGAAAGCATCCTCCGTATCCGTGTGGAAAACACACACTTGGAAGAGGATGAACTGTTCGATCTAAGACGTTCGCTTGCCACCATCGCAGGAATGGTAAAGATTCTGAATCACAGCGACGAGGATGATGGTCACGGCGAACCGGAAGATGGCTGGCGCAGAGAAAAGCAGTATCCTTATCCTGCCCTCCATCGCCTTTCACAAGATGTGATGACCTTCCCACAGTTGATTCAGCGCATCGACCAGATTCTCGACAAGTTTGGTAAGATTCGCGACAACGCAACCCCTGAACTTCTCCAGATTCGCAGAGAACTGGCTAAGACAGAGGGAAGCATCTCGCGTACCTTATATAGTATTCTGCGCTCGGCACAGAGCGAAGGCATCGTAGAGAAAGATGTTACCCCAACCCTGCGCGACGGCCGACTGGTTATCCCTGTCATCCCTACCCTCAAGCGCCGAATCAAGGGTATCGTTCACGACGAAAGTGCCACAGGAAAGACCGTCTTCATCGAGCCAACCGAAGTGGTGGAGGCCAACAACCGCGTGCGCGAACTGGAAGGAGAAGAGCGAAAGGAGATCATCCGAATCCTTACCGATTTCACCAACAAGGTACGCCCATTCTCCAAGGAAATATTAGACAGCTACCGCTTCCTCGCCATCATCGACCTGATTCAGGCTAAACAGAAACTCGCCGATGTATTCAAGGCGATAGAGCCAGAGGTAGAAGACCATCCACACGTGGATTGGATCCGTGCCATCCATCCACTCCTCCAGCAATCCCTGCAGAAGAAGAACGAGAAGGTGGTGCCACTCGACATCACCCTGACACAGGATAAGCGCATCCTCATCATCTCGGGACCTAACGCCGGAGGTAAATCCGTATGTCTCAAGACCGTAGGCCTGCTTCAGTATATGCTACAATGCGGATTGAGCATCCCTGTAAGCGAGCGTTCCAAGACAGGTATTTTCCAGAACATCATGATAGACATCGGTGACGAACAGAGTCTGGAGAACGACCTGAGTACCTACTCTTCTCACCTCTTGAACATGAAGAATATGATGAAGGCAGCCAATGGCGACACCATCATACTGATAGATGAGTTTGGTACAGGTACCGAACCGGGCATTGGCGGTGCCATCGCCGAAGCCGTGCTCGACAAGTTCTGCAAGCAGCAGGCATACGGCGTCATCACCACCCACTATCAGAACCTGAAGCATTTTGCCGACAGTCACGAGGGAGTGGTAAACGGCGCCATGCTTTACGACCGTCATGAGATGAAGGCACTCTTCCAGCTCGCCATCGGACGTCCAGGTTCATCTTTCGCCATCGAAATCGCAAGAAAGATCGGATTGCCGGAAGAAGTCATCAAGGAGGCATCCGACATCGTAGGTTCCGAATATATCCAGAGCGACAAGTACCTGCAGGATATCGTCCGCGACAAGCGATACTGGGAGAACAAGCGCCAGAATATCCATCAGCGCGAGAAGGATATGGAGAAGACCATCTCGAAATATGAAAGCGACATCGAGGATATCGAGCGCAGCAGAAAGGCGATTCTCAAGAAAGCGAAGGAGAAAGCTGCAGAACTCCTGAAGGAGAGCAACAAGAAGATTGAGAATGCCATCCGAGAGATTCGAGAGAGTCAGGCAGAGAAGGAGGAAACCCGTCGCATCCGTCAGGAACTCGATGCCTTCAAGCAGGAGGTTCAAGAGATTGACACCAAGGAATCGGACGACAAGATTGCCCGCAAGATTGCCCAGATCCAGCAGCGCAAGGAGCGCCATGCCAAGCGCCAGGCTGAGAAAAAGGAGAACCAGGAGAAGGCGGCTGCAGCTCTGCGAAATGCACAGAGCAAGGTACAGAGCGACAGCAAGCGAGAAATCCAGGTGGGCGATACCGTACGAATCAAGGGCTTGACTACGATAGGAAAGGTAGAGAGCATCAACGGCGATACTGCCACGGCTGTTTTTGGCGGCATGCGTACCAAGATGCGCCTCAACAGACTGGAACACGCCACAGCCGAAAACGTAGATAAGACCGAGGAGCGCAAGGAAAACCTGGCTTCTTATGGTATCAGCAAGGAGACCCGCAAGACGATTGATGCTCACAAGACCAATTTCCATCAGGATCTGGATGTTCGAGGTATGCGTGGCGACGAAGCACTGAATGCCGTTCAGTATTTCATTGACGATGCCATCCTGGTAGGTATGCCAAGAGTTAGAATTCTTCATGGCAAGGGCAACGGAATTCTCCGACAGCTCATCCGGCAGTACCTGAGCAGCGTTCCAAATGTAGCGCATTATGCCGATGAGCATGTTCAATTCGGCGGTGCTGGCATCACGGTAGTTGATTTTTAAAAGTCTCTTCCGCTAAATATAAAATATCACTTCTGTTAAATATAATAAGGTGTAATAGAAAAAAGGGGGCAATTATCTGCCTCCTTTTTCTAAATAAACGTTAACATTATCAACTTTTTCATTGAAAAATTTGGCAGGTTCAGAAAATTGCAGTACTTTTGCACTCGCTTAAAAGCAATAACCGCTTTCAAGTATATGAGACGGACAAGTCTCATACGACCAGCTCCCTCGGAATCCCCCAGGATGGGAACATAGCAAGGGTACTTGGTTGTAGCGGTGCGATATGAATCGCTTGTCCACCCGCCTCTTTAGCTCAGTTGGCCAGAGCACGTGATTTGTAATCTCGGGGTCGTTGGTTCGAATCCGACAAGAGGCTCGAAAGAAAAGCAGATGATACGAAAGTGTTACCTGCTTTTTTCTTTTTGCCCCGCAAAGAATCCTCTAATTTATTTAAAATCTACACATCGGCTTGCCCTTGAATCCAACTATATTTGTACCTTTGCATATTATTTCTAAGAAAGATGGCAGAAAATAGAGGTTACATGCAACGATACGCAATGCTGTTCGGTACCTATATGGGAGGTTTCTGGATATTGAAGTTCATACTCTTTCCTGTGGGGCTGTCGGTTCCTTTTTTACTTTTCCTTTTCATGGGACTCACGCTATGCGTACCTTTTATGGGATATTATTATGCACGGATGTATCGTAATCAGGTATGCGGAGGCGGCATCAGCTTCCTGCATGCATGGATATTCACCGTTTTCATGTATATGTTTGCCGCGCTGCTTGCCGCCGTGGCACACTACATCTACTTCAGGTTCATAGACCACGGATATGTGATAAACACGTGCGAAACGATGGTAGACACGCTTGCCCAAAGCAACATGCCGGGAATGGATTCGTACATCGCCACCTATCAGGAAGCTCTGGAGACAGCCCGACTGCTCAGCCCTATCGACATTACGCTACAGATGATATCGTCCAATGTATTTTGGGGTTCGATACTGGCTTTCCCCACCGCCTTGTTCGTGATGAGACGCAAGAAAGACGACGCTCCGGCAGAGTGACGGAACAGCAAAAAGAAATGTTATTTCAATTGTAAAATAGAAAAATCATACATCAATGGATATTTCAGTTGTCGTACCACTATATAATGAAGAAGAATCACTCCCCGAATTGTTCGCATGGATTGAGCGGGTGATGAATGCCAACGGTTTTTCATACGAAGTGATTTTCGTGAACGACGGAAGTACCGACCGTTCCTGGCAGGTAATCGAACAATTGCAGGCACAAGCTCCGGACAAGGTACGGGGCATTAAGTTCCGCCGCAACTACGGGAAGTCGCCGGCATTGTTCTGTGGTTTCGAACAAGCACAAGGCGACGTCGTGATAACCATGGACGCCGACCTGCAGGACAGTCCCGACGAAATACCCGAACTCTACCGCATGATTACCCAGGAGGGCTACGACCTCGTATCGGGCTGGAAGCAGAAACGTTACGACCCGTTGTCGAAGACCCTCCCCACCAAATTGTTCAATGCCACCGCCCGCAAAGTATCGGGCATCAAAAACCTGCACGACTTTAATTGCGGACTGAAGGCGTATCGCAAAGAGGTGGTCAAGAATATAGAAGTATACGGCGAAATGCACCGCTACATCCCTTACCTGGCCAAGAACGCCGGCTTCAAGAAAATCGGCGAGAAAGTGGTGCACCATCAGGCACGCAAATACGGAAAGACCAAGTTCGGGCTGAACCGTTTTGTAAACGGGTATCTGGACTTGCTTTCCCTTTGGTTCCTTTCCCGGTTCGGCATCAAGCCCATGCACTTTTTCGGATTGCTGGGTTCGCTGATGTTCATCTTCGGCTTCATAGCCGTGGTCATAGTGGGTGTCAGCAAGTTGTACTACATGCACCATGGCATGCCCTACCGCCTTGTGACGGACTCTCCCTACTTCTACCTCTCGTTGACCTCCATGATTATCGGCACACAACTATTCGTGGCAGGATTCCTCGGAGAGCTGATTTCACGTAATGCCCCGGAACGAAACAAATATCAAATAGAGAAAACCATTTAACGATGAAAAAATTAGTCAGACTTGTCATACTCGGAGCTATCCTTTGCCCGATAATAAGCATAGCTATCTCCTGCTCGGAGGAGGCAGATTGCTCCATGACGGCACGCCCCATGGTGAATTGCATTCTTTATAGAGTAGACCCCGAAACCCAATACGTGGAGAACGACACGCTCGACTCGCTCACCGTCACAGCATACGGCACCGACTCCATCATCATCAACAACCAGAAGAAGGTACACGACATCTCCCTGCCACTGCGCTATACGGAGGATTCCACCAAGCTGATATTCAAGTATAGCCGGACCAAGAGTGACACGATGGTGATACGCCACACCAACACCCCCTATTTCCTATCGATGGATTGCGGCTATCAGATGAAGCAGGCCATCACAAGCGTAACGTGCACCCGCATCTCTCTGGACTCGATATACATCAAAGACAATGAAGCAGGCATCTATGGAAAGGAAAATCTTAAGTTATTCTATTAGTCTGGCACTCTGCCTGCTGATGTTCCTCCCCCTACGGGCGCAGAACGGGAATCCTACCGTCCCCCCCCAGGGAGCACCTCCCAAGAAGGAGAAGAAGGACGCGAAAGAAGAAGTGCACTATCCGTTATACAACGGCATGTCCGTCGGCTTGGACTTGTGGGGAATCGGAAGTTCCGTATTTGGAGGAGATTTCCTGAGTTCCGAAGTGGCCGTGGATGTAAACCTCAAGAACCGCTTCTTCCCTATTGCCGAACTGGGATATGGCTCCACGGACACCTGGAGTGACAAAGGCATACACTACAAAAGCAACGCCCCCTACTTCCGCATAGGAATGGACTATAACACGCTATACAAGAAGCAGCACGGACACATGCTACTCGTAGGCTTGCGTTACGGTGTAAGCAGCTTCAAGTACGATGTAGACGCCTTGGGACTGGACGACCCGATATACGGTGGCATCGTAGGCAATCCGAATCTGGACGACGAGATATGGGGAGGCAGCCTGCCCTATAACCATAAAGGAATGAAAGGCTCCATGCAATGGGCGGAATTTTGTGTCGGTATCCGGGCGCACGTCTGGAAGGCATTGTACATGGGCTGGTCACTACGCTTCAAGTTCAAATTGTCTGCCTCGGCCGATGAATACGGTGACCCGTGGTATGTGCCCGGTTTCGGGAAATATGGCTCCAACACGATGGGAGTAACCTATACGATAACTTATAAACTACCTCTTTAAGCGACTTATGACAGGGTTAGAGATTTGGCTACTGGCCGTAGGACTTGCGATGGATTGTTTCGCCGTTTCTATAGCCAGCGGAATTATATTGAAACGCGCCCGGCTGCGCCCTATGCTGGTGATGGCCATCAGCTTCGGCTTTTTCCAGGCTTTGATGCCTCTGCTGGGATGGATAGGCGCCAGTTTTTTCAGCCACCTGATAGAAAGTATTGACCATTGGATTGCATTCGGTATCCTTGCCTTCCTGGGCGGACGCATGATAATGGAATCCTTCAAGGACGAAGATTGCAAGCACGAGTATGACCCTACCAGCCTGAAGGTGGTGCTCGCTCTGGCCGTGGCAACCAGCATCGATGCATTGGCGGTAGGTGTTTCGTTTGCATTCCTCGGTATCAAGCAATTCTCGGCTATTCTTTCCCCCATCGGCATTATCGGTTTTGTATCATTCGCCTTGTCGATGGTCGGCCTGATGTTCGGCATCCGTTTCGGATGTGGCATAGCCCGCAGACTGCGCGCCGAACTTTGGGGAGGGATTATCCTCGTCATCATCGGTACCAAGATATTGGTAGAGCATCTCTTCTTTTAATTAAAAAGTAAAAACTCAGATAGGATATGGAAAAGAAAGTACAACGGAATTTTTTATGGATTGCCCTACTGGTACTGGGAACCATCTGGATACTTGCCCGCCACAACCAAGTCACTCCTTATCAGACGGATAACGGACTGATATTCGGTACGGTATATAAAGTGACTTATCAATGTGACCAAAATCTGAAGGCGGAGATAGAAGCGGAACTCAAACGTTTCGACGGTTCCTTGTCCCCTTTCAATGACACGGCGACCATTACGCGCATCAACCGCAACGAGGACATTGTGCCCGACACATTCTTTACCAACGTCTTCCGACGTAGCATGGAAATCTCCCGGGAGACCGATGGTGCCTTCGATATCACCGTTGCCCCTCTTGCCAATGCCTGGGGATTTGGGTTCAAGAAGGGTAACTTCCCCGACTCTGCCATGATAGACAGCCTGCTGGAGATGACAGGATACGAAAAAGTAAAATTGTCCGATGAAGGGAAAGTGGTGAAAACAGACTCGCGTATAATGCTCTCGTGCAGCGCTGTGGCAAAAGGATATGCAGTAGATGTCATAGCCCAACTTCTGAAGAAGAAGGGTATCCGCAACTTTATGGTCGATATAGGCGGAGAAGTGGTTGTTCACGGGCAAAACCCTCAAAATGGACCTTGGCGCATCGGTTTGAACAAGCCGATAGACGACTCACTGGCAGTGAACCAGGAACTGCAAGCAGTGCTGCTAGTCACGGATTTAGGCATGGCTACATCGGGCAATTATCGCAACTACTACTATAAAGACGGAAAGAAATATGCGCATACCATCGACCCGCGTACCGGCTATCCGGTACAGCACAGCATCTTGTCAGCCACCGTCATTGCCAAAGATTGCATGAGTGCAGACGCCTATGCCACGGCATTCATGGTGATGGGGCTGGAAGAAGCAGAACGCGTGGCGGATGCACATCCGGATATCGACGCCTGTTTCATTTATACGGATGAAGAAGGAAAGCTTCAAACGTTCTTAACAAAAGGAATGGAGAAGTATATGAAATAATGTGCAAATGCGATTAACCCATCATTTATAAAATACAAAATATACCGCCAGTACCAGACATACAAAAGCGGCAAAATGATTCCAATGCAGCGTTTCCCCCTTGAAAAGAACCGTTGTGAACACCGTAAAGATAATCAAAGTGATTACTTCCTGAATCACTTTGAGTTGCATCAATGAGAACGGGCCTCCATTGCCTAAAAAGCCTATCCGATTGGCCGGAACCTGGCAAGAATACTCTGCCAAAGCTATTACCCAGGAAAACAGCACCACGGCATACAACGGCCAGTTGGAGATGACTTTTGTCTCTTGTAGCTTCAGATGTCCATACCAGGCAAACGTCATGAAAATATTAGATACAATCAATAGCAAAATGGTATAAAATGCTTTCATATAGTGATTAATGATTAGTGATTGCAGGCAGCAATTCCTCTTGCACATTCGTCATACTCCCCCATAGACTATAGCGTGCCTCAGGATTCATTTCCTCCAACTGTTTCAGAATGCCTTTCATTGCACTACGGCTGGATTGTGACTCATACGGACAATTCTTCACCTGCTTACGATACCCCCTCACTTGCGCCAACTCCATCAAATCCGCCTCATGTACCAGACACATCGGACGGATAATCGTCATATCAAACTTCTTCATTACCAGCCGAGGAGGCATAGAGCTGAACGCTCCCTGATAGGTGATATTCATCAGCAAGGTCTCCAGAATATCATCCATGTGATGGCCTAACGCGATTTTATTGCATCCCTGCTCCTTGGCTACGGTAAACAATGCCTTCCGCCTATTCCAAGAGCAAAGAAAACAAGGAGACTTGCGGGTATCGGTCGTGGCATCAAACTCCGTTTCAAAGAGAACAAAAGGCACTCCCCACGACTCTACGTACTCCCTCAGATAGTCTACATCGCTTTGATAAGGTATATTCTTCATCACTACATGTACGGCGACAACGGAAAAACGGGGTTTATAGACACGGGCACGCCGTGCCAACAATTCCACCAGCGCCAAAGAGTCCTTGCCTCCCGAAAGCCCGATGAGAATCTTATCGCCGTCCTCTATCAGCCCATATTCCACCACACCTTTGCTAAACCGCTTGTCTATGCGGCGCAACATCTTTTCTTCTTCAGTAAATTGTGCCATTGATACGAGTTATGAGTTATAAGTTATGAATTATAGCTCTTCCGGTTGCAAAAGTAAGGCAAAAGAACGATTTAAAGAAGAATTAACAAAATAGAATTACGGAAACCAGCTTTATTCACGATAAATTTGTATTTTTGACCTTCTGAACAAATCAGCATGTATCAATATGAATAAAAAATATATCCTTTTCTTTCTATTCGGCCTTTTGAGCATAACAATTTCCGCACAAAGCCTGGCAGAAGCCAAAGCCTTGTACGAGAAGGGAGAATACGAAGAAGCCAAGCCCGCCTTCAAAAAACTCGTCAAGACACAATCTGGCAATGGAAATTACAACCTATGGTACGGTGTATGTTGCCTGGAAACCGGCGAACCCGCAGAAGCCTTGAAACACCTGGAAAGCGCCGTCAAGAGACGCGTCCCCAGCGGGCAACTCTATTTGGCCCGGGCATACAATGATTTATATCGGTTCGAAGATGCCATCGAAACTTATGAGACCTACATTTCCGACCTGAGAAAGAGAAAACGCTCCACCGAAGAGGCCGAACAATTATTGGAAAAAAGCAAATCCAACTTGCGCATGCTGAAAGGCGTGGAAGAGGTCTGCTTCATCGACAGCTTTGTGGTAGACAAGGAAAAATTCCTGGATGCATACAAAATCAGCCCCGAATCGGGCAAACTGTTCATGTACGACACCTACTTCAATGATTCCGGTAAGGAAGGCGGAACGGTATACGAAACGGAGCTGGGCAATAAGCTATATTATAGCGAAATGCAACCGGACAGCACCCTCAGTATCCTTTCGCGCAACAAGTTGCTGGACAAATGGAGTGATGGCAGCTTGTTGCCCGGAAGCATCAACGAGGCCATGAATGCAGACTATCCCTATGTACTTACGGACGGTATCACTATCTACTATGCTTCGGATGGCCCTGGCTCGATGGGAGGATATGATATTTTCGTCACCCGTTACAATACGAATACCGACTCCTATCTGATGCCGGAAAATGTGGGCATGCCGTTCAATTCGCCCTACAACGACTATATGTACGTCATCGACGAATTCAACGACTTGGGATGGTTTGCCTCCGACCGCTACCAGCCGGAAGGCAAAGTGTGCATCTATGTATTCATTCCCAACTCATCCAAGCAAGTGTACAACTACGAAGGGATGGACCCGGACAAGATGATATCATTGGCGCAACTTCACTCTATCAAGGACACATGGACGGACACCGATGCGGTAGAGGCCGCCCAAGAAAGGCTTCGGACTGCTGCCAACGCAAAGCCGCGGACCACCAAGAAGCATGATTTCCAATTCATCATTGACGACCACTCCACCTACTACCAGCTGGACGATTTCCGCTCCCCGCAGGCCAAAGCCTCGTATGGCAAATACAATCAGCTGGAGCAGAACTACAAACAACTGCAGGAGAAACTGGAAGATATGCGTTCGGAATACTCCCGAGCCAACAAGCAGGAAAAGGACAAGATGTCCGCCGCCATCCTCGACCTGGAGCAACGTGTACGGCAATTGTCCACTGAGATGGAGCAAACTGCCATTCAAGTGCGCAACCTGGAAAAACAAGCCACCAAATAAAGACAACTATGGATATACTCATTATCGCCTCATTGATTATAGGAGCAGTAATCTTGTTCTTAGTGGAATTATTCGTAATTCCGGGCATCAGCGTTGCCGGTTTTCTGGCAGGAGGTTGCATCATCTTTGCCAACTACTATGCCTTTGCCTATATGGGCACCACGGCAGGTGTCATTACGCTTATCATATCTGCCCTGGCTTGTATCGGCTCGTTGGTATGGTTCATGCGCTCCAAGACACTCGACAAAATTGCATTGAAAAAAAACATCACCTCCAAAGTAGACCGTAGTGCCGAGGAAAAAGTCAAGGTAGGTGATATAGGCGTAACCACTACCCGCCTGGCTCTTATCGGCTATGCCGAAATCAACGGAGACATCGTGGAAGTAAAGTCATCAGACGGCTTCCTGAACGAAAAGACTCCGATTATCGTAGACCGTATTGCCGACGGAGTCCTCTTAGTGGAGCGGCTCAAGCAGTGAAATTTCAGGAATCAACCTATTTATAACTAACAATTAATATTTAATCTCATGGATCCAAGCACAATGTATTTAACCGCCTTCCTCATTATAGGAGGCATTATTTTCCTGGTACTTTTCTTCCATTATGTACCGTTCTTCTTGTGGCTGTCTGCCAAAGTATCGGGAGTAAACATCTCGCTGGTACAACTTTTCCTGATGCGTATCCGTAATGTTCCTCCTTATATCATTGTGCCCGGCATGATTGAAGCTCATAAAGCAGGATTGCAAAACATCACGCGCGACGAACTGGAAGCGCACTACCTTGCCGGAGGTCACGTAGAGCGGGTGGTACACGCACTGGTATCCGCCTCTAAAGCCAATATCGAGCTGCCGTTCCAGATGGCAACCGCCATCGACCTTGCCGGCCGTGACGTATTCGAAGCCGTACAGATGTCCGTTAACCCCAAAGTAATTGACACCCCTCCCGTGACAGCTGTCGCCAAAGACGGTATCCAGCTGATTGCCAAGGCCCGTGTAACGGTGCGCGCCAATATCCGCCAATTGGTGGGAGGTGCCGGAGAAGACACGATTCTGGCCCGTGTAGGCGAGGGTATTGTGTCTTCCATCGGTTCGTCAGAGAATCATAAGTCTGTATTGGAGAATCCGGATTCTATCTCCAAACTGGTATTGCGCAAGGGGTTGGATGCCGGAACAGCATTCGAAATTCTGTCCATTGACATTGCTGATATTGACATAGGTAAGAATATCGGTGCCGCCCTGCAGATAGACCAAGCCAATGCCGACAAGAACATTGCTCAAGCCAAGGCAGAGGAACGCCGCGCCATGGCCGTAGCCACAGAGCAGGAAATGAAGGCAAAAGCCCAGGAAGCCCGTGCCAAAGTTATCGAGGCAGAAGCGGAAGTACCCAAGGCCATGGCCGAAGCATTCCGCAACGGCAATCTGGGTATCATGGACTATTACCGGATGAAGAATATAGAAGCCGACACTTCCATGCGCGAAAACATTGCCAAACCGACGACGGGCAATACCAGCCAGCCGTTGAGTAAATAACCCGGAAAGTAACTGACGAAACGCCGGAACCGGTGAACAAGAATCGGTTCCCGGCGTTTCTATTTATAAACAAAAGATTAAAGCCTCAAGCATATGAAGAAATATTTCGCCTCTTCCGAACTGATCATCAATGAAGACGGTTCTGTATTTCATCTTCACGTAAAGCCCGAATGGCTGGCAGACAAAGTCATCTTGGTAGGTGACCCCGGACGGGTGGCACTGGTTGCCTCCCATTTCGAGAACAAGGAATGTGAAGTGGAAAGCCGCGAGTTCAAGACTATCACCGGTACTTACCAGGAGAAACGTATTACGGTGGTTTCCACCGGTATCGGATGTGACAACATCGATATCGTGATGAACGAACTGGATGCCCTGGCAAACATCGATTTCGAGACGCGCGAAGAAAAGCCCCGTCTGCGTAGCCTTGAGCTGGTACGTATCGGCACCTGCGGCGGCTTGCAACCCTACACTCCGGTAGGCACATTCGTATGTTCTGAAAAGTCCATTGGTTTCGATGGGCTGCTCAACTTCTATGCCGGACGCAACTCCGTGTGCGACCTGCCCATGGAGCGTGCCTTCCTCAACCATATGGGATGGTCCGGCAACATGTGTGCCCCTGCCCCCTACGTCATTGATGCAAGCACTGAACTGATAGACCGCATCGCACAAAACGACATGGTACGTGGCGTAACGATTGCCGCCGGGGGCTTCTTCGGACCTCAAGGACGCGAGTTACGCGTGCCGCTTGCCGACCCACATCAGAATGAGAAGATTGAAAAATTTGAATACAACGGCTACCGTATTACCAACTTCGAGATGGAAAGTTCTGCCCTGGCAGGCTTGAGCCGTCTGATGGGGCACAAGGCCATGACGGTATGCATGGTCATTGCCAACCGCCTGATAAAAGAAGCTAACACGGGATACAAGAATACGATAGATACTCTTATCAAAACAGTACTCGACCGTATCTAAGTATCCTTCAAGAAATGCTCCTCCCTTTCCTTCAGCCAATCCTAGGAGTAAGGTTTAGTAATGACTTCATCACATCCTGCCTGACGTGCCCGTTGCTGGTCTGTATAGTGTAGCAATGCCTGCTATACCCACAATGGGCACAGAGGCGGATTAGGCTTTATAAGCATCTATCCATTATCGATTTGCACAAAGTTACGATAAAAGCCCATAAGTTGAATCACCATCTCTCTTTTTTGTAAAGAAACCATTATCTTTGCTGAATAAAAATAAGCCGGATAAAATGAACCAAGATACCATTTGTGCCATAGCCACCGCCCAAGGGGGAGCCATAGGATGCATCCGTGTCTCCGGACCGGATGCCATAGAGATAACATCCCGCATATTTACCCCTGCCCGGAAGGGGAAGAAGCTGAAGGATGCCAAGCCATACACACTGACCTTCGGTCATATCCATGAAGAAGAAAACATCATAGACGAAGTACTTGTAAGCTTATTCCGTGCCCCCCACTCGTACACGGGCGAGGATAGCACGGAAATCATGTGCCACGGTTCGAGCTATATTCTTCAGAAGGTGTTGCAACTGCTCATCGGTAATGGTTGCCGCCTGGCCGCTCCCGGTGAGTACACGCAACGGGCCTTCTTGGGCGGCAAAATGGACCTAAGCCAGGCCGAAGCCGTGGCCGACCTCATCGCCTCCACCTCTGCCGCCACTCACCGCCTCGCCATGAGCCAAATGCGCGGTGGGTTCAGTAAAGAGCTGGCCTCACTACGCGACCAATTGCTGCACTTCACATCACTCATAGAACTGGAGCTGGACTTCAGCGACCACGAAGAACTGGAATTTGCCGACCGCTCCGAGCTATGTCTCCTAGCAGACGGCATAGAGCAGGTAATTTCCCGTTTAGTACAATCCTTCAGTGTAGGCAATGCCATCAAGAACGGCGTGCCCGTAGCCATCATCGGCGAAACGAACGCTGGTAAATCCACCCTGTTGAATGCACTACTAAACGAGGAACGAGCCATTGTAAGCGACATACACGGGACAACCCGCGATGTGATAGAAGACACAGTCAATCTTGGTGGGATAACTTTCCGATTTATTGATACGGCAGGCATACGCGAAACGAACGACACCATCGAGAACCTAGGAATTGAGCGAACCTTCCAGAAATTGGAGCAGGCGGAAATCGTGCTCTGGATAGTTGATGCCACGAATGCCGTCTCACGGATACCACAACTAACTACCCAGATACTTCCCCGTTGCGAAGGGAAACGGCTCATTCTCGTATTCAACAAGACCGATCTGGTGCAAGATGCCTCAACCATCCCCAACTCCAGTTTCACCGTGGCCGCTACTAATGTGCAATGCATCTCCATCTCTGCCAAAGGACGTACCAACCTCGACAAGCTTCAGCAAATGCTAATCTCTGCCGCTAACCTGCCCACGGTTACCCAAAACGATGTCATTGTCACGAATATACGCCACTACGAGGCTTTGACCCATGCCTTGGAAGCCATCCACCGGGTCCAACAAGGATTAGCAGAAAATCTATCCGGAGATTTTGTTTCACAAGATATCCGCGAATGCATTTTCCATCTAAGCGATATTGCAGGGGAAGTTACGAACGATATGGTACTTGGGAATATTTTCGAACATTTTTGCATCGGCAAATAAGTAGTTGATTATCAAATAGTTAAATCAATTATAAATGATTAATATAGCACTCTTTACGGGTGCTATATTTGTTTGTGCAAGCATCGTTGTTAATCGTTGCTAAGCCTTTTTACGCCTGTTTTTGTACCTCCTGTGTACCTCGCAAACCGAAGTGCGAAATTTCATTGGTCAGATGACGGAGAAGTTGGTACGCATTGGTACGCTGTGGTACGCGATGAAACAGATTTGGCGAACTAAAAAGAGAATTAAAATGGCTAGTAACATTGACATTCAGAAGAAATGCGAGTGGTGCGGCGTTATTTTTACCGCACACAAAACCTCTACTGCCTACTGTTCTCACAGGTGTGCAAACCTTGCATACAAGGAGAGAGTAAGGAAAAAGAGAGTACAAGAGTTTCAACTCAAATTTGATGAAGAGGCAAAACCTCATTCAGAAAAGGAGTTCTTAACACCAACCGAAGTGTCGGCATTTTTAGGTGTAGGGAGAACTTCAATCTACCGCTACATTAGGTATGGCAAAATTAAGGCTGTTAGATTTGATGGTAAAACACTCATAAGGCGATCAGACATAGATAAGATGTTTGACTATATCTCTGTGAGTGAAAAGAACAAGCCAAAAGAAAAAGTCCCTATCACCGACTTCTACACCACAGCCGAGATTAAAGAGAAATTTGGCGTTAAGGAGTCGTGGATTTATGAGATTGCGAAGGAGCATAATATACCTCGCACATTCAATCGTGGCAGAACATACTGGAGTAAGAAGCATATCGACTCCTACTTTGCCAAGAAGGCTCCTGATGCGAGCATCACCGAATGGTACAGCGTGGCTGAACTGCAAGAGAAGTTCGGTATGACGCTATCGGCAATCTACACCTTCGTATATAAGAATGTAATTCCCAAACGCAAGGAGGGCAAGATGGTCTATTACTCAAAAAAGCATTTCGATATAGCCAAAGGTATCGCCACGCCCGAAGAGCCACAATACTACACCATACCCGAAGCGATGAAGAAATACAGACTCACACGCGACCAGCTATACCACTATGTGAAGTATCACAAGATCACTCGCATCAAGGTTGGCAAGTACACCAAGATTCTGCGCACGGAACTCGACAAATTCTTTGAGCCACCGAAGATTGAGTAAAGTTACTTGATGGTGATTGATACCACCATCGGAACACCAATTTAATTTGCATCAAAAAGTATAAACAATTAAAGTATAAATAGCTATGACACTAACTTGTACAAATGTAACCCTGCGCCAAAAGGCATTACGCAATGACCGTATTTCACTCTATTTGGATTACTACCCTGCAATCCGCAACCCCTACACGATGAAGATGAGCCGCCGAGAATTCCTCGGCATCTACCTCTATGCCAAGCCACGCAACGAGCAGCAACGAATGTTTAACCAAGAGATGCTTAACAAGGCGGAGGCGATACGCTGTATTCGTGTGCAGTCGCTCATAAACGAGGAGTTCGGCTTCCTCGACAAGAATAAACAGAAGGTCGATTTCCTCGCCTACTTCCGAGCAAAGGCACGCGAGCGATACGAAAAGTGGGATTGCGTCTGCAACCACTTTGAGAAGTTCTGCGGTGGTAAATGTACTTTCGGAGACATTACAGTTGAGCTATGCGAGAAGTTTCGAGATTATCTATTGAAATGCAAGCAGATACATCACCCCAACTCATATATCAGTCGAAATTCGGCAGCGGGATATTACTCAACTTTCCGCGCTCTGTTGAAGATTGCCTATAAGGAGAAGATGTTGCGCGAAAACCTCAATGACTTCCTTGAAAAAATCGAGTGGAAAGAGGTTAAAAAGGAGTACTTGACACTTGATGAGGTAAAGCAACTCGCCGCCACACCTTGCCGTATCCCTGTATTGAAACAAGCATCTCTATTTGCCTGTATGACAGGACTTCGCATCAGCGACATACTCAAATTACAGTGGAGCGACTTTGAGATGGGGCCCGATCAGGGCTACTACATTCGCATCTGCACCGAGAAAACAGAGACCGAGGCAACACTCCCCATAAGCCACGAAACGCTGGAACTATGTGGTGAATGGGGAAAAGGATTGGTATTCAAAGGACTCACCCGCGCAATGACACACCACCCGCTAAAACAATGGATTGCCGAGGCTGGGATTAGGAAGAAAATAACCTTCCACTGCTTCAGGCATAGCTATGCGGTCATCCAAATCTCTTTAGGCACAGATATTTACGCCGTATCGAAGATGCTAACGCATAAGAATGTTACCACCACGCAGATTTATGCTGACCTTGTGAACTCCAAGAAACGTGAAACAGCCAATAAGATTTCGTTAAAGTAGGGATAAAACCGCCAAAAGGTAGGGTGAAACTCCGAAAAGATAGGGAGAAAACGCCATTATTACTATCTGCATCATTCAACGATGAGTGGTGCAGATTTTATTTTAGGATGGCACAAGGTGTCGAGCTATGGGCTATGCTATAATGTAATGACGAGAGTTGGCTTGAGTTGTCGAATGGGGCAAAAACAACCTCCGATGCGAGGTCGGCGGTGAGCCAATTACGGATTTGAGAGTTGGAGAATGAGGGGCGTGAGTAGTCTCGGAACGATACGAACAACACCCTATTGCTATCATAGGCCGTTTGCAGGTGTGTTGGGATTTTGCGGTACAGTGAACGCCCTAATGCGACCACAACATAACAGCCGCCAGAGAGAAGAATATCAAGCACAGCTCGCTCGATTGGAGAGTGAAAGCCGCTAATTACAATCTTATCAGTTTGAGCAATTTCGTGCGCCCACCGCTTGGCGAGGTCAAGAGCCTCAGGCGGTGCTGTGCGGGATGCGAAGAAGGCAACCAAATATCTATCCAACAACTCTTTGTTACCAGATAAGTCCATAAAAAAGCGCAGGCTTCTGCATTAACTTACCCAGTATCCAGGCCTTCGCTGCCCTAAAACGAATAAGCAACACAGAAAGCCCACGCCGGATGATATATCGCACACACCGAGCCATTGTCAGTGTTAAGGATATACACCTTGCGTGGACATCTGATTGCGAATCTCCGTTTTATTCAAAGTTGCGAAGTTTGGATACTGAAGATTACGACAATAAATGTCTACTAATATGTATTGGCTTAACGCTTAAAGTCGTAAGCCGTAACAAAGATAAGTAAAATTTCCTCAAATGTAGAATATGGTGTAAAAATAGAGTTGCTATGACACGATAGGACAACCTATGACACGTGCGGTCAAAAGACAAAAGAGCCATTTTTTGTGTTGATTATTCATATATCTTTGCCCAAGAACGATTAACAAAGATGACTATGAATAAGAGACAAACTGAAAATATTGCACTCTATTTGTTCGTGTTTGGAGCGATATTGCTCTTTGGAGTGTTAGCACGAAAATTTGTGCTTGTCAAGGGGTATGATGAGTTCAGTGCGGCGGTTGGATTCTTAGCAACGGTGGTTGTGTTGTCAGCATTATATATCAGCCTACAAATGACGCTTAATGAGTTGCTGCTGCCCAGAATGGAGAAGTTCCTGATGCGTTTTCCTGCATTTCAAAAATTGAAGGAGGTGACAGTTGTTGCCGAGACTACAGCTGTCATTGTCGAGCCTGTCGAGGAGGTTGCTGTTGCCGAGGCTACCCCACAACCATCGGAGTACGAGGTATTGCGTGCCAATGCAATCGCCGAGCAAGAGCGAGTATCGCAAGAGAAGTTGCAGCGCATACTCGACTATACCAAACAGACGATGGTTGCCTATATGAGTGAGGCGGATTTAGACCGCTTGTGTGGCTACATCACCGAATATAGTTTGGGCGACACCCCTCGCGAGGTATCGCCCGTATCGGTTGATTCAGCACTCAAAAGCATCGACCTGATGCACTTCGGCTGGAACATTGGCAAAGCTTTCGGCAAAAAGCGCATCCACACCGCCACATTCATTAAGCGTGTCTTTGCTCACGCTCTCCGCGACATCGAAGTCTCAACCATCGAGCGCAAGATGTCACACACCGAGTCTGAGTGTAGGATTAAGTTGGATGATACGATAATGTAAATATCCTATAACTTTTTATCGAATACAGAGAATATTGATAGAAACTTATCTGAAATAGCAACAATATCTTGTTGATTGTTCTTCTGGGCAAGTTCCTTTATTTTTCTTATAGGACTTAACATTTCATCATTCTTCTGTTTCTCAGATAAATGCATTGATGACACAAGCGAAACTAAGAATTGGTTAATTTTTTTACATAGTGTCACAAGACGAAGCATTTGCATTAACTCTTCTGGATGGTTCATCTCGTTTGCACATTGCCACCTCTCACTAATATTTAATTTAGTATCTTCTCTGTAATGGGTATATAAATTCCTCTTATTCGGATCAAAATTTGATGTCAAGGCTATGAGTTCATCTTCAATCTCTTTGGATAATGGAATGGATTTAAACTCTGGAACAGTTCTAATTTTGCTCCATATACTTTTTTCTCTGTATTCATCATTATAACCATACAAATGAGACAATGCACTAATCTCATTTCTATAAGCACGCATAAAACATATAGAACGTTCTGCGTTACTATCTGCTTTAAGGTAGGAATTCATAGAACAAGCTAAATCATATTGCATAAAACTAACTTCCCATCGCAATTCTTCAAGTGCTTGTATTTCGGTAAGTCTACTACAATCTACTTGTTTATCTGTAAGATATTCTATTGCCTTTTCACAAATCGTATAGTTCTTTTTGTGTGACTCGATATTTTCCCAAGCATTTGCAATTTGTCCTGCGATTACAATATCAAGTTTTTCCTTATTATGAAATGCATCTGCGACTTTTTTATTTATAATATCTATAATAGAGTATTTATCTACACTCCTTGTATATGTACATTCTCTGTTGTTAGTACATAATATTTCTGTAATCATTTGTAGAATAGGAGAAATATACTGTAATATCATATCATGCACCAATAATTGGTCCCCAACTCTTTTCGCATAGATATCTTCATCATTCAATGTTACCAACTTTGAATACATTGTATTTGGATTGTCGTAATGAGCTGTTATGTTTCTTAATCCAGCATCACACTTTTTACCCAGTAATCTTAACTGTTGTGATATACTATCTAATTCTATAGTCTCTTTATGCGACTCATTAAGATGATTAATTAGTTTTGGGATTACACCTCCATGATCCCTACCAACTAAATATTTACACCACTCATATTGTGAAAGATTAATCATTTGCATATGAAAACGCTCTACGTATACATTATCCGTAGATAACATATTCTTCATATCACTACAAACTTCATATACAGCTAAAAGGCTACCGCTTAATAATTCAAAAAGCAATTGTATATAAGTAGCACCATCAAAAGTAGACAACTTTGATTTTATCAACTCAGTATTTCGCAATATATGTTCAGAATCCAGAATTGCTGATTTTGCATTATTAATCAAAATATTTATTGTTTCCTTGCTTGCATTCTTCCTAGTCATATACATATTTATTAATCATAGCACAAAATTACTTAAAACTTCTCTGGCTAAGCATCTTACACCTCATATTTTATCATCACTCATTCTACATTTTACGAAAATCAGCACTTTAACTCACCACCAACCACCATACAAAAGTTATTTCTCAGTTATATTTTGGTGGGTGATTCCACCATTATAACACCGATTTCCTTTGCCATCAAATCATTAAAACTAATTCGCACATGGCAAATGAAATTACTTTTGATAAGCTGCCGCAGGCGGTGGGTTATCTGACAGAACAGGTGGAGCGAATCCACAAAATTGTGGCGGCATTGCAACCGCAGGCTACAACAGACAAGCATCGCATTGTCGAGATTGACGAGGCGTGCAAAATCACACGCAAGGCGAAACCTACTATCTACACACTCGCACGCAAGGGGCTGATTCCTGCATACAAGCGTGGCAAGAAACTCTACTTCTACGAAGATGAGTTATTACAATGGATTGAGTCGGGACGAAAGCCATTACAGGCTCTCAACCTTCAAGAGCAAGCGGCGGAGATTGTCCTCGGCGTGAAGCGTAAACCCAAAGGCGGCTTTAACCTCTAATGCACTCGGCTATGAATAGTAAATTGACAGCAGAGGGCATAATGGGTGCGGCAATGCGTATGGGTGCTGAACTATCAGGTGGAGAATTTCCTATCAGTGTCTTTCCTCACAAGATTCAGCGCATCATCACCGAGTTGCACGCCTCGCAGGGTTATCCCATCGACTACATTGCCGCGGCTATGCTCTCGGCATTGGCGGTGAGCATTGGCAACTCGCATCTTGCACAAGTGAAGCGTGGTTGGGTGGAGAGTCCTATTCTATATATGGCACTCATCGGGCGACCGGGAGCGAACAAGAGCCACCCTTTGAGTTTCGCGTTTCACCCATTTATTGAGCACGACTACCGCCACAACAAGGAGTATCAGGAGCAATATGGCGAGTATGAGCGCACGATGTCGATGACTAAGAAAGAGCGATTGGAGGCAGGCAAAGATGAGTTTCCTATTCCTCCCAAGCGCAGTCGTTTTCTTGTTTCGGACATCACGCCTGAAGGATTAAGCCTTATCCACGCACAGAATCCACGTGGGCTGTGCTTATGGTCGGACGAGTTATCGGCATGGTTCAAGAACTTCAACCGCTATAACAACGGCTCGGAAGAGCAGTTCTGGCTGTCGGTATTCAACGCCAAGCCGACAATTTCGGATCGTAAGAGCTCGCAAAGTTCTATCTTCATCAAGCGACCCTATATTTCGGTTGTCGGGACTATTCAGCAGAAGATACTCGGAGAGTTGGGTAAAGGCGAGAGGGCGAGCAACGGATTTATCGACCGCATACTATTCGTAATGCCGCAATCGGTACAGAAGAGCCGATGGAGCGACAGAGAGACTCCCGAAGAGCTGGAACAAGAGTGGCAGCGCATTATCAATAGGCTCATTGAGCAAGAGTGCGAGTTTAACGAGCAGGGCGAATTGCAGTCGCACCATCTCCCCTTTCGTGAGACGGCAAAGAGAGAACTATATGCGTGGCAGCACGACAACGCACGAAAGTGTGATTTGGAGAGTAACGAGGCTCTACTCGGCATCTACTGCAAGTTGGAGATATACATCATTCGCTTTGCACTGATAATTCAACTTGCCCGCTGGACTTGCGGAGAGTGCGACAAGGAGGCTATCGACATCGAGAGCGTGCGTAGAGCCATTGAACTGGCGGAGTATTTCCGCACCACAGCCATAAGGGTACAGACCTCGATAGGCAACGAGCAACTCAATGAACTGCACCGCACTATCTACCACCATCTACCAAAAAGGTTTACCACCGCAGAGGGTATCGCTTTGGCAGAGAGTTTTGGGATGAAGGAGCACGCATTCAAGATGATGTTGAAACGCCATCTGGGGACACTATTCAAGAAAATCAATCACGGAGAGTACAGTAAATAACTTGTTACTATCCACATTTTGCAACCGTTGGTTTTGTGAAGTTGCGAAAATGTGGATAGTAACAACAAAACCCAAAAGAAAATGAAATACCGATTCATATTAGAGCCATACAAGGGTGTCAGTTCGCGGCACATCTGCCCCAACTGCCACCGCAAAAGTTGTTTCGCACGCTACATAGACACCGAGGAGCAGATACGCTTTCCCGACCATGTAGGACGCTGCAACCACGAACAGAAGTGCGGTTACAACTATACACCGAAGATGTACTTTGCAGAGAATCCCGATACAAGGGAGCGACTCAATGATGACTACCGGCCTGTGGTAAAGCCAGTAAAAGTAGAGCCACCGCCACCATCATTCATCGAGCCGAAGATGATGCAACTCTCGATGCAGCACTATGAAAAGAATCATCTTTATCACTTCCTGAAAACGGCGCTCGGCAGGTCGGCAGCAAGCGAGCTGATGCAACGCTACAATGTCGGCTCATCGAAGCATTGGGCAGGTGCAACGGTCTTTTGGCAAGTCGATATTTCGGAGCGTATTCGCACAGGAAAAGTGATGCTCTACAATCCCGAAAATGGGCGAAGAATTAAGGAGCCGCACAACCATATTACTTGGGTACACTCGCTCTTGAAAAAGGAGAAATTTCACTTGCGGCAATGCCTCTTCGGGGAGCATCTTTTGAGTGCCGACAGCCACCAAACAGTGGCACTTGTGGAGAGCGAAAAGAGTGCTTTGATAGCCTCACATTTTTTGCCGCAATACCTATGGATTGCAACGGGTGGAAAGAATGGAGCATTCAATCGTGAGGCAATGAGCGTGCTAAAAAATCGTCAAGTTTTACTCTTCCCCGACCTCGGAGCAACCGACTATTGGAGGGGTAAAATGGAGATGATGCAACGGCTCGGAATTGAGGTTTCACTCTTCGATTTTATGGAGAATAATGCCACCGATGAGGAGCGAAAAGCGGGTTACGACATTGCCGATTATCTCTTAAAAGCCGAGACAAAAGAGTCCGTTTTAAGCAGAATGATTGCCAGAAATCCACACCTTGAAACGCTTATTTCTACGCTCGATTTAGAAGTCGTAAGTATAGAGAGACACCCTTGAAATTCAACAGAAAAGAGGGAGTTTCAGACTTTGATCCGAAAGTCTGAAATCTATCTATTTTCAGCCAGAGCAAGTTTATGTCGGTGTATTACATTTTCCGACAACTTGCTCACCTGAAAGGCAGGTGAGACAGCTCCCGATGGTCACGAAATTAACATTAAAAACACAACTGAAAATGGAAAAGAAAAATACGATTACAATCCGACTTTCGGATGAACAATACGGTTGGCTGCGTGCACTGAGCAGACGAAGTAAACGGAGTCAAAGTGATGTAGTACGCTCACTCATTGAACAAGGTACAGTGCGTGAACGAATCACTCGCGAGAACCTTGACATCATACGAAAACTCATAGGTGAAAGCACCAACCTGAACCAGCTGGCAAGGCAAGCAAACAGGCAAGGATTTTTCCGAGTTCGTGACGAATGCCAAGCCACAGCATTGAAGATTTCACAATTGATAAAACGGATAAAAGATGATAGGTAAAATTGTAAAAGGCACATCGTTCGGAGGGTGCGTGAACTATGTGCTGAAAGAAGAAAAATCGCGCCTGTTGGAGGCTGTCGGAGTGGAGGGCTCACCCTCGGAAATGGCAGAGCAATTTGAGTTGCAAACGCTGCTCAACGATAAGGTCAAAAACACAGTCGGCCACATATCGCTGAACTTCTCAGCGGAGGATGCTGCAAGGCTCGCAAACGATGACAAACTGATGCTCAAAATAGCCCAAGACTATATGAAGTTGATGGGTATCGAGAATACCCAATTTATCATTGCCCGACACTTCGACCGCGACCATCCGCATTGCCACATCGTCTATAATCGAGTGGATAATGACGGGCGAACGATAAGCGATAAGAACGACCGTTTCCGAAACGAGAAGGTGTGCAAGATGCTGACGGCTCGCTACCGACTACACTTTTCGGAGGGTAAGGAGAATATCAAGTTCCATCGACTTCGCGAACACGACAAGGTAAAACACTTTATCTACCTCGCCCTGCGACAAGAGGTTCCCAACGCCACAAGGTGGAGCGAACTGAGGCGGGCATTGAGACGCTACAAGATTGACACCGAGTTTAAGTTGAATCGCAGAACAGGTGAAGCTGAGGGTGTAAAGTTCATCTGTAATGGGTATAAATTCAGCGGCTCCAAGATTGACCGCCAATTCAGTTTTGTCAATATCGCTTGCCGACTTGAAGAGAACGCCTTTGATGCAGGTATCTACCCAAAACGCAACAGCACTCCCACCCAACAGCGCGTGGAACCTCGCCAAGAGATTGTTCGCCAAGAGCCAAGCGAAGAGAGTAGCCTCAGTGCTGGCTTGCTCGACCTCACAACAGCCCCTGCAACCGATCCTGAAGAGGAGATGCTGGCAAAGCAATATGTAAAGAAGAAAAAGAAGCCACAGCGCAAGCGTGGATTCAGATTGTGATAATTTATTGTTAAACTATTAAAACTTTTAGACTATGTACGAGTACAAAGCTAATTACAATGACTTGATTAGTGACTTCAATCTCTACCTTTGCGAGAGATTTGGTTACAGAAATGCGTGCAGTGTTATGTGGAACGAAAATGGCATCTGCATCAGTATTCACAGAGGAAGTTTGGATATCTATATCCGCTTCTGGGAGTACAGCAAGGGCGTGGGCAACTACCCAGACTGGAGTATCATCATCGCCCGTTGCGAGTTCCGCGATGAACTGCGAGAGCACCGCTTCGAACTCCTCAAAGACCTTGTACGATTCTTCAAGGAGTACATGCCCCGCTACGGGTATAAACACCTCTGCACCGAGGATGACGACTACAAGTATTACCAAACGCTCAACCTCCCCTGCATCAAACGCGGATTTATGGGCTACCATTGCAACTATGGAGCACTGCTGAAGGATATTGATGTGTAGAGGTTCTAACACTAAACAACGCAGGAGGCATAAACCCTCCTGCGTTTACCTAGTCTTTAGTAGTTATTAAATTAGATTGGTATACATGATAATAAATCCAAATTCAATATGTAATTATGACAAAAACAATAATATTTCTTTAGCTCTTATGTCAGTTGCATCTAATGGTATATCCCAGTGACCTGCCTGGACATAACTACTATATAAAACATTAAACCCTAATTGTTCAGCAGAGATAATCAACTCATTCATTTTATATCGTTTATCAGCAACTACATATTCTGCAGATAACATATTATCAGAATCAAATTGTTCCTTACGGTATACTAATCCATCATCTTCATTAATCAAAAAATACTCTGAATTAAATATATTACCACTTACAGCCATTGTTTTGGATGCTTTTAATTTTAACAATGCGTCAGGAGTTTCTTTTAAACTTACTGTATTGGTTGATATTGATTCTGTTAATTCCATATTCATCACGGATACAACAGCTATACCTCCCTGCTTTAGATGATGCTTTATTGCTCTAAATATCTTTTTATTATCTTCTTCATTTCTAAAAGATCCTATAACATCATATAAACACAAAACAAGATCATATTTGTTCCCAAGTTTTAATTTACGAGCATCACCACAGAGAAAGCTTGCTTGCAGATGTTGTTCTAATGCTGCACATCGTGCTTTTTCAATATTTGATTCTGAAAAATCAACACCTACTATATTTTTATATCCTCGACAAGCAAAATCTAACGAATGTCGTCCTTGCCCACAGCCAATATCTAAAATGCTATTTATTTCAAGATTTGCAATTTTAGATAATATGAAATCTACCTCGTTTTTTGTCCCTCTAGTCCAAGCTTGTTGAGGCATAGGCATTCTAGAATATGCCTCTTTTAACTGCACATCAGAGAAATCCAATAAATCTCTAAATTTTTCATCCGTGTAATTCATATTTTGGCTAGCAAATGTAAAAGCTAGCCACTCGTTTCCTGGAACTATATTACCTAGTTTTAACGAATATATTTTGAATTCTTCGGCATGATTTACACGCTCTAACTCCGGAAAAAAATTCGTAAAAATTTGACATTTATTTTCATCTATTGAAATACCTTCTATATTAGCAAATGGAATATTTTCTATGAGTTGTTCTAACACATCGATATTTTGAGCTATTACTGATGTATTAATTTCTCTCCACGTCACAGATTCTAGGGTCTTTAATGTTAACGCGTTAGCAGTTGCTAATCCCCATGCATAGTAGTTGGAAAAGCCCCAAGCAGACTGCAATAATTTTGAGCCTATTTTTCTATTCCTATATTTATTATGAACAACTAATTGGGTTACCCAGGAACACATACCCTTATCATTGATATTTTTTCTAAGAAAAAAGGCCTGCCCCAATAGCATATCTCCATAAAAACACAATGAAACAAACATGTCAGGATGTTTTCCATACATTTCCTTATATAATCTAGGAGACATTTTTATTTGCTCTCCTTTTTGTTTGTCTCCTTTCCCACTATATTTTCCGTAATTATTAGAAAATAGGATTGAACACTGTTCGTATTCCTTATCTGTTAAAGATATACATGGTTTTGTAACAAATCGATATTCCATATTATGAAGAACTTTAAAGGTATACTGAAACTAAATCATGCACAAATTACACATATTTCGTATTTAACCAAAATTTTATTTAACACTGCACTCTGGCATTCTGGTCTTAAACTCTGGGTCAATGTTGTGACATTGTTCCTTGACAATCCCTCGTCTATGTATTGCCGGGTTAAGACAATACATTTCAAATTCCTCTTTGTTCACATCATCTACATTGCGCCAATGAGGGAACAATAATTTCATATATCCGGTTGCAATGCGTTTGATAGCTTTTTTATCACGGACATCTGCTTTTTCCTCAAATTTAGCCAGCTGGTCGAATAGCAATCCATATGTATTGTTAGTACGCATTGAGTGTAGTATCTCAGAGAAATATTCCACATTAATTGTCCAACCTTTGAAAATCATACTCGTGTCTATACGAGGTAATAACCAACCTTCAATAAAGCAATGGAAGCGATCAAGCAATGCTGACTCTCTGAAATTCTCAGGCAGTGAGCCAAAATAGAATGATGATACAGGAAGATGATTTGCAGTCAATGGGATATTACCCATAAGCATCAAACCACACTCCGAGGTAAACTCATTATTGTCAATGGTTGTCTTACCGCTCTCCAAATATGATTTTAGAGCAGCCTGAATCTCTGCTGGCTCTTGGAAAACAATTGTCTGAATTTCATCAAATACCGTAAAATCGTGGTTCTTGATTATGCCATTCTGCTGTTTCGTCTTATCATAAAACAATTTAGCACGAGTAACTTTACCGCCACTCACAAGCCATCCATATTTTGACAAATTACCAAACACATAAGACTTACCGGTACCCTTAGGCGCAAGTTCAATAACATTAAGCCTAGGCTCTGCAAAAATCAATAATCGAGTTAGGAACTCCATTTTCTGTGTAAGATTGGCAAAACCATCTGGATCATACTCCATCGCAGACAGCAACAAGTCCATCCACTCTTGCGTAGTAAAATGTCTGCGAGCCTCTGCCAAGTAGTTAACATCTACCGAGCTATATGGTCTGAATGGCTTGTAATCAACCATCTGAACATGATAGCTTCTGCCATTGTCATCAGGCAATAAACAGAGTTTAACAATGCCCCATTTCTCACCATCAACAAGCTCTCCTTGGTGTTTTGTATATGTAAACTCTGGGATAATACCTTCTCGTAGTTTTATTCCATAATCAGGTATGGCAAATTGCTTAACACCCTTTACCAAATCGATATAAATAATAAAACGGCACAACAACACGACCTCCTCTCCGGATACTATGCGATCCTTCACAGACCCCGAGTTAGTAGGTATGACTTGGTCGAGAAATTGTGTAAGGCTTAAAGTGTCAATATCTCCAGTCTGAACATTCAGATATCTCTTCATTAAATAATCCTTAACGAATGCAGGGAGATTACGACCAGCAAATATACTATTTGTCTTTTCTGGATCTTTATATATTGACATTGCAGAGAAATACTGCCTTACTTTTTCTTCAATTTCGGGTTTCATATATTGTAATCTTAAAAGTCAAACAAATCATCCTCTTGTGCTCCAGCATTTACTGAAATATGATATATACGAGTAATGCTTCCTATAACAAGAGCAATCTCGCGAACATTTTCGTCAATCACTATCGGCTCTGACCTATATACATCAGTTCCAATTTGGTTAAGGGAATATCTAATTCCATTATACTCAATCATAGGAATATGCATAGTAGGCGCATTCTTTATCTTGAAATCGATTGTTGGATTGGCACCAGACACTTCCAGTGTTAATATCTCTGCGCTCCATTCAGCATCAGCCACATAGCTAGATATTACGAATATGGGTACCAGAACTTCTTCCGGTGTACATCCTCCGTGGATACCTTGTCCTTTGGGAACTTTATTACACAATGATTGATGACGAAGTGCACACACAGTTTTTCCATCCTCTAATTTAATGTAGTTGTCGTCAGTCGTCCAATTCCCACTACCTTTGATAGCCAAGCGCCCGTGATGGTCGGAATTTACTCCTGCGATACCGAGTCCGTTACACAATTGCGACATATAAGTTAATCCATGATCTGAGATAATGGCAATCTTCTTCCCATTATACTTGGCTAATATCTCTTCGATCACAGAGCGAACTAATTCTACCTCTTTGATAACGAAAGTTGGCCACACATTTGTTGGCTGATGTGCAAAGTTATCCAAGTCTCCAGCTTTCTCCAATTTTTGAAAATCTGGGAGTAGCTTTTGTAAGTCAAGCTTATTTGTACTTGTAGTAGATGGCAACAAAGCCCTTGCTATTTTTACTTCGTTAAGGAAGATATTTTGATTGCTCTTTTCTTGTATAATTTGCTTTATCAGAGGGATCCACTCTATGCCAAGACCATCAACCCAATAAAACACTTCAATATCACCTCGACCTTGCAAGAGCGTACGAGTTGTACTAAACTCTTGATACCATTGATCAAAGGAAACATCCGAATTATTCAACTCTTTTATCCTCTCTTCAATCTCTGGGGTATAAGTGTTAGCAATTTTAGCTTTTTTATACTCTTTAATGTATGGCGCAACCCAAGAAGGTATATTATATGACACCCCTAATGGTTCCGACAAGTAATAATATAAGTCAGGGAAGAACGGCTTAATCTGGTCTATGGTAATTACTTTTTTACCAAGCCAAGCAACTGCAAGTTCTTTCTCCTTTTGACATATCCCAGTAAAATACCTTATTGCGCTTGTGTAGTTGTATTTTTCGGCCATTGCTACCAATCGAGCTGATAGTGTAGACTGTACGGCTTCTCTTAACACAACTCCGCGTTTTTGAGCCTCGCATAAACAATAAGCACGCTCTTGCATCTCACTCTCAATTTCACTGAGATATAATGTGATTTGTTCTATTAAATCATTTCCAGTGAGCGAAGTGATATTATCTAATATTCTACAGATAAGGTCTGTTTCATCTTTGTGCTGTTTGTAATAGCGAGTAAGCAACCAACGATGGTACTGGTCGGGATAATCAAACCACAATTTTATAAATGAAACATAGTTCTCTATACTATTCACAGAGAAGTAACTGTGGACATACTTACTAAATTTAAATCCGTGAGTGATATCTATCTCATTCGCTAATATCTCCCAATTATTATTATCAGTTACTCGTTTCTCTATTCCTCCAAATTGGAGTTGTAATCCTCTGGTTAAGAAATCATAAGCATCGTTACAAACAACGAAACTAAAAGCGTTATCAGGCTGTGCAAATATCGCATTTGCAAAGAGACTATGTGAGGTGCAAATAATGTTGGGTGTCACCTGTTTATTCACATCCTTCCATATATTCAACCACTCTTGCATAGAATTAACTACGGTATAGTGGTTGCTCAAACCCTGCACGCCAAAAGTTTCCTTATCAGTTATGATTAGACGATAGGTTAAATCCTTTTCCTCGCTTTTTAGTCGCCAAATGGTACTTTGTGTATCCTTACTAAAGGATTCCATTTTACCCTCCAGTCCCACTATAGGAACAAATACTCTTTGGTGTTTCCCAATTGCTTTCGGACTTGCCTCAATTGCTTTAATTGTTTTAAGCAGGGCATCAAAGGTCTTATTTACATCATTTTCATAGAAGCGAGCCAACTCCGAGAATGGGGCAATAACACAGTCTGCTCCATTCATCTTCTTAATATGATCCTTGATTCGTTGCGCCAACTCTGTGTGAGTTATCATTAAATCCGGATAATTAGAGTCAATCCATTTATCTACACTTTGTACGGTCGCACTAATCTCTTCTTGAACGAAATCGACAAATAGGCTACAATCCCGAAAGTTGTCGAACAAAACAAATCGAATCGGATATCGATTTCTCATATCGACACCGAGACCGATAGACTCTTTGTCCTCCAAGACGAGACTCTTTAGTTCTTCAAAGTTTTTAACCTCTTTATACATTTATTTCAAGTATTTTAGAAGTATTTTAGAAGTATATCAAGTATTGTATCCTCAGACTCTATAATGTCGTTAAGTAGGTCTTTTGCTTCGTTGGCAGGCATAAATTTTAATGCCTCTTTAAGCTGACTTCTCTTATGAGCTACATTTGATACAGGAGGTATAGGTCCATTAGAGGATCCACCCATCCCCGATTGGTTGCCACTTGAATCTCCGCTCGCATTACCTCCCTGCCCACCATTGGTCGGAGTGGTTTGAAGAGACAATCTCCAGTCTTTTAGGCAATCTTTGACCTCGGCTTCTTTCCAAAGTCCAACTTCTGCAAGGTGTCCTTTAAGATACACTATTGCATCATCGATTTCGTGGTCTTGGATCTTTACATTCTCAACACTCTTCAAGAAGTTGATAAATCCATCTCTATAATTGCCGCCATTATTCTCAACTAGAAGATTTCCCCACTCAAATCGTTGTGCCTCATAGCCATTTATCGTATCATTAAGGAGTGCAGGATTCTTCATACTTTCAGAATCGCCTACAACTTTGATAACATTGTCAATTAGCAGACGCATATCTTCTGTATTGTAATCGCTACTGCAATATTTTAATGACCACAATGGGTAACCCTTCTCCTTTGCATATTCATTTTGAATTGCCCATCTTGCATCTTTCAAAGAGCTGATATCTGAGTAGCCTTTGAGTTTCTTAAGCGAAAACATCGCAATCAGATGCTTGCTTAATTTACCAGCCTCTTTACTTTCAAACAAGAAGTTCAACTTATTTGAACTACGACCGCTTTCCCATGCCTTAAACAATTCGACTACATCATCAACAAGATGTTGGGCTGTACGCTGTTTGCCATTCGTGTCAAATATCTGGTTTACATATTTACGCATAGCAAATGCGGCCATTGCCATTGGAGCGTATCCTTGGAATAATCCGAACGGTGCTTCAGTAAGGCCAATCAACTTCTCCCCTAGATTAAAAGTCTGGTTTTTATTTGTATGACGACCAGATAGCCACTCGTCAATATAATCACAAACTCTCTTTAACGGATGGTTAGGATCAACATCACTCTTCCAATCAAGATTGTCATCAACACTGTCTTGCAGTAGGAATTCTACATGTCGCGCAGGTCCGCCACACGCAGCAACAATATCTTGTTTTGTATTAAATGACAGTACGGCGTCAACAGTCGCTTTGACAGAAGCCTTTTTCCAATATGTCACAGAGTGTTTAATTCGAATAATCTCCAAAGATTCTGGGCCTGCTTCAAAAACACTAGGAGCAATCGAGTTATTTATTGTTGAAGCCATTTTGCTACCAACAGTCGTCATATACTCGCCACGCAAATAGAAAGTAGCATTACCACCCTTCATTCTTGTAGCCCAAGCATCAATCATATCTGATGCATTCTTTGCATAGGTCTTTTGCTGATTAGGCAAACTATGACGCTGAGCACATTGTGCATTTGCTTGATACTCGATAAAGCGTTCGTAGTTCTTATCCTCGAAGAATGTTTCCATAACAACAAATGTTGTATTACGGAATCTCTCTTCTTGGCTATTCCTTTCTGCAATATCTTTGAGGGCAATAACTTCCTCTTGGTTGCGGCCTACAAGAATCGCAAGGAATATTTCATATGTTTTGGTTTGCTTCTGAGTATTCTCAATCTTACTCAACAAAGTATATTCGTTTGCCTGCTTCGAGAAGAACTGGAAAGAAAGAGGTCTACCAATTTGTTTAAAACTCTTATCAAAGCTTGCATATGCAGCATCACCAAAGCGAATGACTTGATCCGTGTAAAGGTAATTACTTGATATTAACTCCTCTTTAATCTTTTGTATTTCCTCGCCGGGCAGTGCAGTGAAAAGAATTGAGAAATTGCCATTAGGCTGACGCTGAATAATACTCTTGTCATTTAGGAAATCAAGGATATCTGCTAATTCATCCGCGACCTCCGTTCCAACGAACAAGTTTTCAATATTCTCCTGACTAGGTGTAACAGTGTCACTATTAGCAATATTGTTCAATGCATTAAGCAACAATATTCCTTTGAATACTTTTAGATATTTGTTCTGTGTTTCATCTACATCCCAGCCTCCACTCTCTCCAGCAGCCTTGACTGCAAGATGGTGGCTGTTGTAGCGTTCGGTTACAGCGCCAAACTTGGTTGTGTCACTCTCAAAATATTCCTTTACATAGTCCCATAAGTAGTCCGCAGTAATTGTTCGCTCATTTGCATAATTTTCTTCACAATCAAGAAACTCCTTAACAGCATCGCAAGCCAAGAACTCAAATACACTTCGGCTTGAAGAGCCCGCCTCTCGTGCATAATATGTTGCGAGGTTGGCTGTCGAAGGATGAAGAGGGAATAGATTCTGAATATTCTCAATTGTCTCACTTGTGTTGGTTGACGACGATGAGAATGTATTTAGCAGATCATTATGCAGGACAAAGAATCGTTCTTTACGCTGATTATAAACCGTATCATTCACAATCTTGAACTTCTTCGACATAATCTTGAATGCCGAAACTGGTTCCATATTGTAAGCTACATAGTGATAGCGACCTTTTGTTTTTTCACGCTCTTCTTCTTTTATAGAATTCAGAGCAGAAGGGTGCGAAATAAACAAGAAGTATGAGTCATTCTCATTATTCATCATCGCCTCGGCAATCTCTTGTAGGCGAACAAGTAGACGAACACCGATACTAGATGTCATAATCTCGGTAAACTCATCCCATATAATGAGGAGACCATCATATACACCTTGCTCTTTGAGTTTGTCCTGAACCTCGAATATCCACTGTTGAATATTGTTGCTCTGCAAGCGAATGTCGATACCAGCTATTCTTTGAGCATTGCGAACACGGTCCAATACTTCTGTATCGTAGTTGCACAATAACTGCCTCAACTTCTTCAAATCTGGGGCTACACTACTCAAGACAGTGTTATTATCAATAAGTGATTGCCAAATTGCAGGCTGCTCATCAATATGCTGAACCATAACATCAAAGTCAGTCTTAACGGTAAGATTGATGTCCGCTTTGTTCAACGCATTTCTAATCTCTTTTTGCAACTGCAAAGACAAATCCTCTTCGTGAGCGATGCTCTGCTGACCATATAGATTGACGGGGAAAAGACGCTTATGCTGGCGCACCGACAAAATCGACGAACGGATCAAAGCATATTTGTCCTTCTTGTATTCGTCCTCGATATACTCTTGAATCTCTTCTATTGGATCACAGAAAAGGTGTTTGAGAACAGCACCTGCGTGACTCTTACCAGTACCATAGGTACCAGCAATCCATATTGACTTATGGTGGTCTGCATCGTTGTTGCGAACCGCCTTAATCATTCGGTTAAGAATGTCGTTGAACTGATCATTTGCAATAAATGTTTTCCATTCACCTATGCCCTCCTCTTGAATGTTGTAGGCAGGACGCATTGATCTAAGTTGTACAATATCGCTGTATCTCATAGCTATATATCGGTTTCTATTATTCAGCTTTTAGGTAGTGTGTTATAATCGCTTCTTTATACTCTTCTCTTATATCCTTATCTTGTAGTAGTTCCCACAATGTATCATCTAAATATGCATAATCAACATTTTCAGTCAAGAACTTGCCTGAAGGTGATTGAGCTTGACGAGGGGGAACAACCCCTGCATTCCATTTTATATGATAAAACTCTTCTGCATTCAAATGGAAGTAGGGTAAATTAAATGGAGTGAATTTCGCATTGGCTCTGTATATTCCATCACTGGAATAATTCCTTGAGTAAATTGTAGCATATAATTCCTGTAAGTTATCGTTGGGGAAGTTTATTTTATTCCCCAATAATAACCCTTCATCAATAGCTTCAATGATAGCAAGTACTAAAATGGGCTTTGCATTTGATACTACACCATTATTATGCCCTCGCTTTATCTTAAGTATTGTGGTCTTATATGTATCTGACAATAGACTCATTATTTCTTTAGTATTTTAATGCACGAAAGTGCAGTCAAATCTTCTCGTAAGGTTATGCTGTCCAGACCCATATTCAATTCAGCAACCAATACGCGATCATTATTTGAGTTCAAAGAACGCAGTGTAGACTCAAACGCCGATTTTGAAATAGCAAACTCTTTGACTGGACCTCCAAGAGATTCTGCCGAATAAAAGTCACTAACGCGCAATGACAAGATGTTCTTATTCTTGGCATATTTATATATTGAATATGCTAGTGCTTCAGGGCTTAAGTTATCGTGTCGCTGTCTAACAAAAGTGCTTTTGTCAATAGATTCCATCTGGCACAAAGTTGCTCCAATAGGAGATTCTTTTAATGTTCGCTGTAATTGATATACTGCATTATGAATGGTTTTCTCCTTGTATGAGACAAATTGTTCCTGGATTAATACCTCCATACCTTTGGCTGTATATTGAGACATTGGCGGAATATTGCAATTGAACCAATTTACAATGAATGAATTATACGATAAATTAATCCAAATAATCTCCCATATGAAATCTGGATTATCCGTATAACACTCTGCTAAAAATTCTCCCAACTCAGTTATTTTATTATTTGCATCAATAATTTCAGCATCTCGTAGCCATGCTTTTAATGATGGAATTTGATAGTTCTCATTTAAACCATGATTGCTAGTCCAGAAATCATCGCGGTCAACAAAATAAGCCTCTACCCATTCCTCCTTTAATCCAAAGTTTTTATATCGATCGATATTACCTTGTTTTGAAATATTACTACCAGTTGTCATATAAAGTGAATTTGCAGCTATACAGCCCTTATCATGAAAATCTAAACATTTGTGACAGTGAATACATCTATCTTTATCAATGCTAATTGTTGGATAGATTGTTAACGCACCTGTCGGACATTCTACTTCGCATGCTTCGCATTGAACGCAAAATGTGGTTTTCCATATAACTTTCTTAATTTGACCTATTTGTTGTAGGTCGTATATGTTATCTATCTTAAATTCAATCTCTTCAGAACCAATCTCCCTTATTGAAATATCATAAATATTATCCCTAACCTTGATATTACCAACTCTTTCTCGTTGTGATTTATTAAGTGCATATTTACCTAAAACAGGTAGGAATGACTCAATATTAGCCTTGGGTTTCTTCATTTTTGCAACGAAAGTGGGAGTTGTGCTCTTAAAGTCAACGAAGGAGGTCCTATCAATTAGATTACCGCTTGCACGCCTTTTCCACCCACCTTCGCCAATATACTGTTGTCTATCTTTCACACCAGCTTTAGCTGTGAGTTTTTCAATACGCTCTAAAAATGGAGCAAGATCATCACTATAATATGTGCGAGCGACCATTTCATTCCACTCATTGCCAAAAGGACAGATAAGACAACCTACTCGTGTCATTCCCTGTCTATACGCTGGATTAATAGGCAAGTGATATTTCCATAGATACAGGAATATCTCTACAGATGACCACAATAAAATTGGTCGAGCATTTATAACAGTATCATGCTTAACACCTTTGCCTATGCGACCATAGTTAGAGCGCCTTGTGCTCTCTTCTGCACGAACTCCGTCAAAAGTCAAAACTCGAGCCTGCTTATTATCATCTAATTTAAGCATTCGATAAAGAGGTGCTGTTTTCATTACTGCACAACACCATCTGTGATTATCGCTTGGAGTGCCGATCTTATCCCAATAATTCAATACACTCTCGTGATTTCTGGCCACCGAGAATTTCAGGTCTGGATAGAGCGCTTTATAGTACTCTTGAACCTCTTCGTAGAGTTTCAATGAAGATGGTAGCTCGTATCCTGTATCACTATATATCACCTCAAAATCTGTGGAAGGAATAGCACGAGTACATAAATCGAGGATAACTTGTGAGTCCTTACCACCAGAGAAGGACGCCAAAAAGCGGTCGATTTTGGTTGTCTGAAAGATTTTCTTACCTTGCTTTTCAGCCTCTTCTAATGGTACGATGTCAAACGAATCACAATTCTCCTTAACGATCGCCATTTTGGTCTTGGTACGCTTTTCGGCTCTTGCAGCAAGTGCATCATAATCGAGCCTATTCGCAGCTACGGCTTGAATACTTTTTTGAGCTCCAGCATATTGTTCGTAGGTCTCGTGAATAAACTCTATAGCTTCACTTTCGAGAAGAAACATATACTCCTTGCATCGCTCCAGCATCTTCTTGACATCGACAGGCTTAAGTTTGAGTTTTTCCTTCCCATCCTGAAAAACGACTGTCGCGTCATCGTATATATTGGCACCTTTGGCCTCAAAAACCAATTCACCTCTATACCAGTACTGCTTATTTATTGCCCATAAGAGAGGCTCCTCGCAATGAGGATAAACCCACCCTAATTCGTTTAATTTAAGCAAATCTAATTCTTCCCAGAAGACAGGACGAGGAGAGGTACCAAGCGTCCCCTCCACGATGCGAGAGTGCAATCTCACACCTCCAGTTTCCTTATCCCAGGTTATCTTGTACATATCAATTATTCTATATTTACCAATTGAGTTAGTTTAACATCAAGGAGTTTGGCTATTTTAATGTATGTTTCCATTGTTGGCTGACAAGCATTTGTACACCACTTTGACACAGTTGTAGGCGCACATCCTAATTGTTCAGCCAGCCATTTATTTGTTCTTTTCTTCTCTGCAAGAACAACCTTGAGTCTATTTATATCCTTGTCCATAATAGGCTATTTATCGTACAAAGTTAATAAAATCCTTTTATATAAGGTGTATATTGAGAACTATTTTGCATTCAACGGAATTAAATTAGCGTTTTTCTCATTGTATATTCAAATCTCACCTTCATCAATTTTCTATATTTAGATCTTGATTATTTCCCATATTTTTAGTAACTTTATAAGAAAAATTATGGGATTATTTGAGGAATATAAGAATCATCCTGATAAGGATGTTAGAGAAAGAGCCAACAATTGGGGTGCTGCAATAGGCTTACAGAATGTAGATGGACTTAGTGTGTCTGAATTTCTAATTCAACTTGCTCGACAACAGATTGAGGGTAAGATTACGATGGAGGAAGTTACGCAAAAGCTCAATGAGCATTACAAGGATAGAAAACTTTATAGTTCTACTTATGAGATTGTTCCTCCTGACTCAGAAATAATCCAACAGATTAAAGAAGAAAACGAACTCAGACGCCCAAAGATGTATGAACAGGATTCAGCCATCTGAAATTCTTGACTGTTGATGTAATAATTTCAGTTGACTATAAAATGTTGCCGACTGAACTCGTGAGCCACACTCACGAGTTGAATTATTCTATTTTGCAAATAGTTATCTCATAATTTTGCCGAATAAGAAAAGTGTATTATATTTGCAGTATCGAAACCACTGTTTCGGAAATGGATATTTCGGAACTAAAATAGAAGCGTATGAGATTTTTTGATAGAACAGAGGAGATTGCGTCACTCAAGAAGATACTTGAACTCTCAAAGAGTAATGCTCAGTTTACGGTAGTGACGGGTCGTCGTCGTATCGGTAAGACTTCGCTTGTGTGGAAGGCATACGAGAATGAGCCGATACTCTATTTCTTTGTTGCACGCAAGGCTGAGAGTGATCTGTGTACGGATTATATACAAGAGATTGAGAACAAGTTGGGTATCCCTACAATGGGTCGAGTAGAGCGATTCCCTGAGATTTTCGAGTACTTGATGAAACTCTCTATCGTGCGACCAATTACAGTGTTTATTGATGAGTTTCAAGAGTTCTTCAAGGTAAACAAGTCTGTGTATAGTGATATGCAACGCATTTGGGATATGTATCACACTAAGGCTCATATCAACCTTATCGTGTGTGGTTCTATATTCTCGATGATGACAAAAATTTTCAAGGACAAGAAGGAACCACTGTATAATCGCCAGACTCGTTTTATGTCAATCAAGCCATTTACACCTGCTGTCTTAAAGGAGATAATGGCGGAATATAATCCCAACTACACAGCTGAGGACTTGTTAGCGTTATACTCATTTACAGGTGGCGTAGCAAAGTATGTTCAGTTGCTTGTTGATGCAGGAGCGACAACCAAGACAAAGATGCTTAATCATATCATAAAGGCAGACTCTGTATTCTTGGGCGAGGGCAAGGCTATACTTATCGAGGAGTTTGGAAAGGACTACGGAGTCTATTTCTCTATTCTTTCGGCTATAGCTCGTGGCAAAACATTACGCTCGGAGATTGAGCAGATTGTCGGCAGAGAGATTGGTGGCTACCTCACAAAATTGGAGAAGGAGTATGAAGTAATTACCAAAAACCAACCAATTTTCGAGAAGAGTTCTACAAAGAATGTTCGCTATACGATTGAGGACAACTTCTTCACATTCTGGTTCCGTTTCATATACAAGTATAACTATATGCTTGAAATCGAGAACTACGATGCTGTAAAGACCATCATCAACCGCGATTACGAGACTTTCAGCGGCAAGATGCTCGAACGATATTTCAAGCGTGTGCTTATGGAGAGTAAAGCATACACACGCATCGGCAGTTGGTGGGATCGAAAGGGTGAGAACGAGATTGATATTGTTGCCGAGAACGAATTGAACGACGAAGCAGTATTCATTGAGGTAAAGAGAAAAGAGGATAGCTTCGATGCTATTGCTCTTAATGAGAAAGTGGATGTCTTTACTCGCGCCACAGGCAAGTTTAAGGATTACACTGTGTCGCAAAAAGGTTTGTCGATGACAGATATGTAGCGAATGTTATAGGGTGCGATATTCTAAAATCTACACAAAATTATGGCTCTGATTCCAGCATCGGTTTCAGAGCCGTTTTTGTACCTTTTTGGGGCGAAAAATGCGATTTTTTGCAAGTTTTTGTACCTCGGGTTTTGATATTCAAGAAATTACACTTACTTTTACATTCCAAAATGGAGGTACAAGGCGAAAAGTGCGTTGAAAATCACTAACTTGCACATTCTCAACGACTTGCCAAATGAGTGGTTGTACCTTTTAGAGTGCTAAATGGCTGATTGATAATCATCTACACTTTCTGCATCGGCAAGTAAAGCTAATCATATATACCCAGTTATCCCCAAAACGAAAACGATGAGAGATTTTCCTTTATAGATAGCTTAGGATGTTCAGTTCTCCTATCTCCCATTTCAAAACAAAGGCTGTCCATTATCTAATATGTGACAGCCTTTCTATGAAAGTTTTCTTCAGATAAATATCATACTTTTTTCATAAACTCCTTCGGTGTTTTTCCAAAATACTCCTTATACCTGCCTCTGAAGTTTTTCAGATTTCGCATACCCACCATTTCAGCAACCATAGTCACAGAAAATTTTCCGCTTTCCAAAAGTTCCCGTGCCTTCTCCATCCTGATTCTCGAAATCAAATATTTGGGTGCTTCTCCCGTCAACAACTTCCACTTATTATAAAAGGTTGTCCGGCTCATGCACATCCTGGAGGCAATATCATCTACTGTCAAATCCTCTTTATCCATATTCTCCATAATGTAAAGCTTCACTTCATTCAAAAATGCCAGATTGGCATCCTGCTGAGCCCGCTCCATAGGTTTCGTTAAAAAATCTTCTCCAAAAACTTTCTGAAGAAATGTCTTCCGAAGAAAACGGCTATTATTTATCAATATGGATATTTCCACTTTAAGGTCCTCCAGATTAAAGGGCTTACATACAAAGAGATCAGCCTGAGAAGAACAACGCTTTTCCCGCCGTTTCACATCAATGTGCGCCCCCATCAATATCACCGGAATAAAGGAGGTGTCCCTCGACGTCTTCAGTTTAGAAGAAAGTTCCTCACCGCTCATACCTTTCAACATGATATCACAAATCACCAAATCCGGATACTCTTCACATATTACCTCCAATGCTTCCTGACCGTCATCAAAGCTCCTCACTACAAAACATTCCGATAAACGTTTCTCAAGATAATCCTTGAATCCCTTGTCATTATCCGCAAGTATCACTAAAGGTCTATCCATATTTTTTTTCTTCGAGAAACCATGGAAAGCTATTTCCGACTCATTCACCTGAAAAGTGTCCGGAATATTTAAGGATGTATCCCCCCCCGAAACCGCACACGAACATCTTATGGGAAATCGAAGCAGAGCCTCCTTTTCCAAAGTCAGTATTTTCCCGTCACATATATTCATCAACTTGTCAAAAAACACACCGCCCATGCCATACTGCTTGCCATGCAGAGGTCGCAGAATAGGAAGCCGCGACGAGTACCATCTGCAACATTTCAGAAATCGCTTGTTGCCTGTATCCTTAATCCTGATTGCCCAGTAATCTCCCTTCAACGAAACCTGCATCGAGAGATGCGTTTCCGGCAGAGAACACTCGATGGCACTCAATACAAACCGGTCGATAACCGGAGATATCTTTCCCGGATCAAACCAAGCGCTTGCATAGTCAAAATCCGGAACCAAATCCAGCTTCATCTGTAACCCGGCCACATGAGACTGTAAAAAAGACACTTTCTTCCTCATAAATGCGCCGATTTCATGTTCTGCAACTACCAGGCTACCAGAATTGCCAAATAGTCGTTTCAACTCCATCAACGCTATCAAGTGCTGCTCCAGCCCGCCTATATGATGAAGTGCAACAGCCAGTTCCTTCTTTATGTCTTCCGGACAGTCTCCTTCGTAAACTGCCCCTAACGGTGTCTTAATCAAAGAAATGGGATTACGTATGTTTTGAAAGGTATCAATGAAATACTGATTTCCCTCTTTCAGTAAATCTCTTTCTTCACTGATACAGAGTAAATGGAACAAAAGCCAACATAATATACAGATTCCACTAGCCACTATTGGCAGAACAGACCAGGGAACCTTATGATATACGCCGATGGATAGCAGGAAAACGCATAATGACACTACTATTATTATTATCGATAAATGTTTCATACTATTATAAGTTTAAGTAATAATGATTCATACTAATATATACCCGAGTTTTCAGTCAATAGCAGGATAATCCCAAGTATGTCATCAGGAGGCGGTCTAATGGGGGAACGGTAGGTTCCTTGAGTCATCGAATTCACCTTACCAACCCTCGTTTGCTAGAAGAGCCTGCATTTCGTCCACCTGTATTTCATACCCAGCAACTCTCTAAACCATTCATTTCCCATGCCCAACGTATCTTTAAATATCAATACAACATTCCGCTTATCCAAGATAGCTCCAATCAATTATTCTCAAACAAAATAATAGTATAACAAACGGAAAGGCTAAAAAGATGATACCACTTCACACATATTCTTATCATACTCACATATCTTGCGCATGAAACAGAAAGACATTATCTTTGCAGCATGAAACAAGAACTGAAAGAAAACGGAGGATTACCGGCACATATACTCTGGACACTTGCTATCGTAGCTGGCGTGTCCGTAGCCAACTTGTATTACAATCAACCCCTGCTTAATATCATGCGGCATGAATTGGAAGTTTCTGAATTCAAAACGAACCTCATTGCCATGATTACACAAATCGGATATGCGCTGGGATTATTGTTCATCGTCCCATTAGGAGACCTCTATCGACGCAAGAATATCATCCTAACGAATTTCTTCCTACTCATATTTTCCCTTCTAGCCATTGCCATGGCACCGAACATCTACATCATCTGGGCAGCATCACTCATTACCGGCATCTGCTCCATGATACCCCAAATATTTGTACCGATTGCCTCGCAATTCTCACGCCCCGAAAACAAGGGACGGAATGTAGGTGTCGTCATCTCAGGATTACTGACTGGAATACTTGCATCACGTGTTGTCAGCGGATTTGTGGGTGAAGTGCTTGGCTGGCGTGAAATGTACTTCATCGCCGCTGGAATGATGTTACTATGCGCTATCGTTGTATTAAAGGTACTACCGGACATACAACCGACTTTCCAAGGCAAATATTCCGGGCTGATGAAGTCTCTTTTCTCATTAGTAAGAGAATACCCCTCTCTACGAATCTACTCGATACGTGCAGGACTGGCCTTTGGCTCATTCCTTGCCATGTGGTCCTGCCTTGCATTCAAAATGGGAGAAGCCCCGTTCCATGCATCCAGCGATGTCATCGGCATACTAGGGCTCTGCGGCATTGCCGGAGCCTTAACCGCATCTTTTGTAGGAAAATATGTAAAAAAGGTAGGCATACGCAATTTCAACTTTATCGGTTGCGGAATGATTCTGCTTGCATGAGGCTCGCTCTTTTTCTGCGGAAACAACTATGCAGGTATCATTACCGGTGTCATTCTTATAGACATAGGCATGCAATGTATCCAACTCAGCAACCAGACCAGTATTTTCGACATCTACCCGTCTGCCTCCAATCGGGTAAATACGATTTTCATGACCACTTACTTCATCGGCGGCTCTTTGGGTACCTTCCTTGCAGGAAGCAGTTGGCAGACTTGGGGATGGAGTGGCGTGGTCGGCACCGGCGTTATTTTGACAATAATATCGTTGTCCATCACCCTTTACAGCAAGAAATAACAAGGATACTATCATTTTTCCAAGCAAACGCAAAGATTTGATAATTTTTATTTGTCATGCAAAGGATAAGGAAGATATTGAACAGAATTGTTATACCTTTGTCGCATCAAACTATAAACGACAGATTGATAATAGATTCGTCAACCAAGCATAGTCAAAAACAACCCTATGAATTCAGCAAAGAAAATACCCTCTCCACTCGTTTCTCTATTTCCCATCGCTTTTCTCGTAGGAATGCTGTTCGCCACCATCCATACTTTCGGAAGTGACGCCTTGAGTGGAGGAAGCCAGATTTCCCTGCTTGCCACCACTGGTATGTGTGTCTTTATCGGCATGGCTTTCTACCGCATCCCTTGGAAAGATTATGAACTTGCCATCACCAACAACATTTCAGGTGTTGCCACAGCTATCATTATTCTATTGATTATCGGTGCTTTGAGCGGCACATGGATGATAAGTGGGGTGGTACCTACCCTTATATATTATGGTATGCAGATTATCCATCCGAATTTTTTCCTTGCTTCTACCTGCATTATTTGTGCATTGGTATCAGTAATGACGGGAAGTTCATGGACCACTATCGCCACCATCGGTATCGCCCTTTTGGGCATAGGTAAGGCACAAGGTTTTGAAGAGGGATGGATAGCCGGTGCCATCATTTCGGGAGCCTATTTCGGAGACAAAATTTCACCGTTATCGGATACCACAGTCCTTGCCTCATCCGTAACGGAAACACCGTTATTCAGCCATATCCGCTATATGATGATCACCACCGTCCCCTCTCTCCTCATCACCCTTGTCATCTTTACAGTAATGGGACTCACACACGAAACGAACAATACACAACAGATCGCGGAATTTACGGCAGCATTGGACGCCAAATTCAACATTACTCCCTGGTTACTGGCTGTTCCCGTGATTACGGGAATACTGATTGCCCGGAGAGTGCCTTCCGTCATCACACTCTTTCTCTCCACTCTGCTGGCAGGGATATTCGCCTTCATCTTCCAACCGGGACTACTGAATGAGATAGCGAAAGGTGGGAATATGTTCAAAGGGATAATGATGACATTCTATGGCAGTACCAGTCTACAAACTGACAGTGACATGTTGACAGAACTGATTGCCACACGAGGTATGGCAGGAATGATGAATACCATCTGGCTCATCATCTGCGCCATGTGTTTCGGTGGAGCCATGACGGCAAGCGGCATGCTAGGAAGCATCACTTCCCTATTCGTCCGCTTCATGAAGAATACAGCCAGCATGGTAGCATCCACCGTATGTTCCGGATTGTTCCTGAACCTTGCCACGGCAGACCAGTACATCAGCATTATCCTCACCGGAAACATGTTCAGCAACGTTTACGCAAAGAAAGGCTACGAAAGCCGGCTACTTAGCCGTACCACGGAAGATGCCGTTACCGTCACCTCCCCGCTTATCCCATGGAACACCTGCGGCATGACGCAAGCCACCATTTTGAGTGTACCCACACTGACCTACCTTCCCTATTGCTTCTTCAACCTTATCAGTCCGGTAATGAGTATCTTTATTGCTGCTATCGGATATAAAATAATTAAAAAACCGGTGAACAATCCTGGATAGGCATTGTTCTTGCAATAAACTTATAACGAACAATTTATTTAAACCTAAACAAAAAAAGATTCGATTATGAAAAAGTTTATTGCATTAGCAGCAGTAGTATTGGTAAGCATGGCAACAACGACCATGTATGCACAAGAGAGTAGAGCTGAAAAGCGCGCAGACCGTAAAGCCCAAAGAGACGCAGAACGTGCACGCCTGAAAGCTGAAGAACAAGCACAGGATGCCATTTCGTACGATGACGCAATGGCGGCCTTGAAAGCTCACCAGTTCGTAATGGAGGCAGACCAAGTGATGTTCCGCAACGGACAGACCGCATTTGTAAACTCCAACACCAACTTCGTATTGGTCAACCAAGGACGTGGCACCGTGCAGGTAGCCTTCAACACCGTATACCCAGGTCCTAACGGCATTGGCGGTGTAACAGTAGACGGAACCGTATCGGACATCCAAATGACTACCGACAAACGGGGCAACGTGAATTGTAACTTCAGCATCCAGGGTATCGGCATTTCCGCCCAGATATTCCTTACGCTGACCGATGGCGGGAACAACGCAACCGTAACCATCAGCCCGAACTTCAACTCCAACACCATGACTTTGAGCGGGAACCTGGTTCCGCTGGAACAATCCAACATATTCAAGGGACGTTCCTGGTAAAACCCTTATATAAATATATATATTCCCACTCCGCCACAAATCACACTAAAAAGTGTACATTTGTAGCGGAGTTTTTTATATACCAATGTCATGAGAGAATTTATCATTGCAGACAATCAAGATATCACCAAAGCAGGCATGATGTTCCTATTGGGCAGACAGAAAGACACCTCCCTGCTGCTGGAAGCCGACAACAAGGCAGAACTGATACAGCAACTACGCCTGCATCCCACCGCCGTTGTCATTCTGGACTATACCCTTTTTGATTTTTCGGGAGCCGAAGAGCTAATGGTACTTCACGAACGCTTCAAGGAAGCCGATTGGCTACTCTTTTCCGACGAATTGAGCCTACCGTTCCTGCGCCAGGTATTGTTCAGCAGCATGGCATTCGGCGTAGCGCTGAAGGATAATTCCAAAGAAGAGATACTGACCGCACTACAATGCGCCTCACGCAAGGAGCGATTCATCTGTAATCACGTCAGTAACCTGCTGCTCGCAGGCAACGGTTCCTCCTCCCCCACTCATCCTACCATCAAAGATGATTTACTGACTACTGCCGAACGGAGCATCCTAAAAGAGATAGCCCTGGGGAAAACAACC
>ERZ773235.535-NODE-535-length-49228-cov-15.312489_pt1 | contig 49228 bp, 46 predicted proteins | sample MGYA00580522_ERZ773235 | MGnify/ENA primary metagenome ERZ773235 (study PRJEB29015, sample SAMEA2737797) | human gut metagenome | biome: human gut; feature: human-associated habitat; material: faeces | place: China | collected 2012 ...
ATAACATCATGTTCCATATTGATAAAATTAAAATTTTGTTCTACTTTTTTCATAAATATATACACTCGCTTTCCTTTAATTAATACTAAATATCTTATCACATTCTTTACATAATAGCAATAATTTTTTACGAAATTTTTAAGAAAAAGAAGAAGGAATTGCTCCTTCTTCTAGAATTTTTATATTTACTCACTAATTGTGTATCCGTTTGTTTCATCATAAGATAATTTGATACCAGATTGTAGATAAACTACTGGACGAACACCAGAATTGTAGCCGTTGCTAATGTTGCCATAAGAATAGTACAAATAATTGCTGTTATTGCCGCCATCGGTGCTTACGTAATGTGCACAATAGAAGGCACAGTCATCGTTATAGTTAAGACAACGCGAAGCCAGCCAGTAGTGGGTATCCGCTTTACTTACACTTGTATCTAAAGTTATGCTTCCGCTATAAGTATATTGGTACATTGTTACACTTGGGTTTGATTCTGTTAATTCATTCCATGTATGGCTTGCTTCTGTTTCTTGAGTTGAATTACTTGCGTCTAGTGCCATATATTTGAATGTACTATATTTTCCTCCTGTTGTACTTGTTCCATCTGGTGTTACGTTTGCTGCATATCTATATACTCTTGCTTCTGTATCTCCACTATGTGTTTCCAATGCATACGTAAACGATGCTGTTCTTGTTAATGCTCCATATCCTAAATCTTCCATTTTAAAGCTTCTGCCCCCACTTGTGGTAAATTTGGTTTTATCTGCATATTTACCTTGTCCATATACTGCCCCTATTTTATTTAGTTCATTTACAAAATTTTCATAGCCTGTTTGGCCTTGCAAAAACAAATATGTATAGCCACTATATGTACGTCCTCCACTTGTCGGCTGGACTATATTTTTTGTGGTTATTTTTATTTGGTTTCCTTCCTCACCTAATACTATCCATTCTATTCCACTATTATTTACAACTGAATATGTTGCGTCTGAATCTGTTGAGTCTGTTCTTCCTCTTGTTGTTTTTAATGAAGTATAGCTTGGCATTGTAGTAAGTGTATTTCCATCTGTGCCAATGTATTCGTGATAGTCTATAGGGGCTCCTATTCTTAGTGTTTCTTCACATTCTGTACATTTTCCATCCACATAGTTATGCCCTAAAGCTGGTATTTCTACAATTCTTGTTGCTGAGCATTTACTACATCTTTGTTGTTTTTGACCTTTTCCTGTATAAGTTGGCTGCTTTATAATTTTTTCGTCAACCCAATTATGGTTACATTGATTTTCTCTTGTATTATCAAGTTCTCCTAGTAAATAGTTCGTTTCATCATCATCTTTTTTTATTCTATTATTTGTTTGCCCAACTGCTGTTTCTGTTTTGTTAAACATTTTACTATCTATTATAATTTTTGTTGATACTCCTAATAAAATTAACATTATAACAATAGTTATAATTAGTATTATTAGTGTTATACCTTCATTTTTTCTCATTCTCCCACCCTCTTTTGATTTTTTAGCTTATTTCTTAAGTTTTATAATTTAATTTTATTCTATATTTATTTTTTTGTCAATTACTTTTTATTAATAAAATAATCCACACTCTCAATAAATTCATTTTTATGATATTTTTTAATAATTTCATCTTCTATTTGAACCTTTAATGGCCAATTCTTTTTGGGTGTTTTATCCCAAGGAGTATCTTTCCTGTGTGTTACATCTACTAGTTCATTTGCTGTTAATAATCCATATTTTTTTAAAGTTTCCTCAATGCTTTGTATCTTTTCAAGTCCATCTTCGGCAAATAATATTCTACTTTTGGCCGGCATTTCTAGCACACCATTATTGTCAATATTTTTTCTTTCCTTTTCAATCGGTTTATAACCATATTTTTTATAATTGCTATATACTGTATCAACTACAGGTCCATATTTGTATGCAAATATTTTATCCGTAAATAGGCCTTTTCTAGTATTACATAAATAATCTGCATAGCATAAATATACTAGCTTTTGTAATTTTAATTGAGTACATGAAAATTTAGATAAAATATATTTTGCTACATCTATTCCTTGCAATTTTCTATCTTTTTGAATTAATTCTATAAAATTATCTACATTAGGTAGTACCTCTATTCCTTTAAAAAAGTGATCTGCATTACATACCGCTTCCCAAGTATTATCTTCTGCTTGTATCAAGTGTGTAGACATTGAAACATCTTTACCACATATTTGAATAATTTTTTTGGAATCATCTTCTAGCTTTTTTTGAATTTCGTCTGTATTCATTATATAATCTAATGCAATTCTTGTTCCTAGCGAATATGAGCTACTCATAATTATACAATGCGTTATCATCATTTACTACCTCCTTTATTTTTTCTTTCCCATTTAACATAGTCTTGTTTATATTTTTCATGTGATATTATATTAGACATTTCATCACATTTATTCCATATTTGCAGTTCCCATGGAAAGCTAAAATTGTTTTCTCTAAAATATATATGTATTGCCTTATATTCCTCTTTTGATGAGTCAATACATTTTAGATTTTTAAATTTTTCATTTAAAAGCAATAATACCTGCTCTTTACTTAACTCTTCCATGCATATTATTCTAATACCAAACAAATCATTAAAACATTTATTTATTGGTATTTCACCATTATTATGATTTGCAATATAGTTTTCCTTTTTATACTCAATGGAATTTCTTGTTTTTGTTCTAACATTTACTTTTGCTTTTGTTGTATTAAAGTGCATGAAGTCTATTATTAATTTTGTGTTTTTTTCATTTATAAATTCTCTATAGTTAAATATTGCATTTAATATATTATCATCTATTAAATCATTTATTGTTTTCTTTCTTAAGTTAATTTCATAATAATAGTTACTTTCTTTCCATTGTTTATTAAATTCAAAATATTCCTGCTCTATGAATTTTATTAATCTTTCCAATTCTTCTAACATATATCTTAGCTTCCTTATACATTGTATCATATTTTTTTAATTTTGTACAAATTTTTATCGCTGTATATATTGTAAAACATTTGTTTTATTTTGTCAATTTTTTTTGAATTTGCACATTTTTTAAGCTAGGATTTCTCCTAGCTTTTAATTTCTATTCTGCAAATATTGCAGCAAATTCTTCTCCATCTACTTTTTCTTTTTCTAATAATAAGTTTGCTACTGTGTGAAGTTTATCGCTGTGCATTGTTAGTATTTCTTTTGCTCTATTATATCCATTGTCTATTATTCTCTTAACTTCTTCATCTATTTTTGCTGAGGTTTCTTCGCTGTAGTTTCTTGTTTGTGTCCAATCTCTTCCTAGGAATACTTCTTCTTGACCTGAACCAAATGTAATTGTTCCTAAGCTATCACTCATACCATATTTTGTTACCATATCTCTTGCGATTTTTGAAGCTCTTTCTATATCATTGCTTGCTCCTGTTGATATGTCATCTAGTACTAGGCTTTCTGCAACTCTTCCGCCAAGTAGGCCTACTATAGATTCTTCCATTTCAATTTTTGACATGAAGTTTTTATCTTCATCTGGTCTATACATTGTATATCCACCAGCCATACCTCGTGGTACTATTGATATTTGGTGTATTGTATCTTGTGTTGGTAAATAGTGGCTTACAACCGCATGGCCTGCTTCATGGAAGGCTACTAGTTTATTTTCTTTGTCACTTCTTATTCTGCTTCTCTTTTCTGGTCCCATCGTTACTTTTATCATTGCGTCTTCAACTTCTTGCATATTTATTTCTTGCTTGTTTCTTCTTGCAGCTAGTAGTGATGCTTCATTTAATACGTTTTCTAGGTCTGCTCCTGAAAATCCTGCTGTATTTTTTGCTATTACTTTTAAGTCTACATCATCGCCTAGTTTTTTCTTTCTGCTATGAACTTCAAGTATTTCTTCTCTTGCCTTAACATCTGGTTGTGAAATTACTATCTGTCTATCAAATCTTCCTGGTCTTAATAATGCTTTATCTAGTACGTCTGGTCTATTTGTTGCAGCTAAAACTATTACTCCTTCATTTGGTGCAAATCCATCCATTTCAACTAGTAATTGGTTTAGAGTTTGCTCTCTTTCATCATGGCCTCCACCTAAGCCAGCTCCTCTTTGACGGCCTACTGCGTCTATCTCGTCTATGAAAACTATACATGGAGCATTTTTCTTTGCCTCATTAAATAAATCTCTTACTCTTGATGCACCAACACCAACGAACATTTCAACAAAGTCTGAACCACTTATTATAAAGAATGGAACTCCTGCTTCTCCTGCAACTGCTTTTGCTAAAAGTGTTTTACCTGTTCCTGGATGTCCTACTAGTAGAACACCTTTTGGAATTCTTGCTCCCATATCTGTAAATTTCTTTGGTGATTTTAGAAATTCTACAATTTCTTGTAATTCTTCTTTTTCTTCATCAACACCTGCAACATCTTTAAAGGTGACTTTTCCTTTTTCTGTTGTTCCTACTACTCTTGCTCTGCTTTTACCAAATGCAATAGTTTTATTTCCTCCACCTTGTGCTGTGTTTGTTAATAAAAGCCAAAAGATTACGCATACAATTAGTATTGCAAAAGGTGATAATAGTCCTAATATTGTTACTATTATAGATTGTGATTTTTCTTCAAAAGTAAATCTTTGGCTTGCTAAATCATCACTTATTTCTGCCATGAAGGCATCTATACTTGGTATATTTACCTCTTTTTCAATTTTATCATTTTTAACTTTTACATAAGCTTTGTTTCCGTCTGCTTCAAGTTTTATACTTTCAACTTTTTGGTTATTTATTGCTCCAATTAATTCATCATAAGACATTTTTGTTTGTGCATTTTCTAGTATCGCTGAAAGCAATATTATGCATACCGCTATAATTATTAGCCACATAACTATTGTTTTTATGCTATTTTTCATAAATTTTTTACCTTCCTTTTCTCTTGTTTATTTTATTAATATATCATAACGTTTAATTATTTTCAATACTTTATTGGACTTTATTTTAGGTTTTTATGAAATAAACTTTTCCCTTTTTTACGTATATTTTTATTTCTTTTATTGGTGTTAAATACTTGTTCCCTATATTGTTACTGCATAATTTTACTATATCATCTAAGTTTACCTTTTCTATTCCATTGGTTGTATGTATTGCCTCATTTATAGTATATAGTATTAGTCTTCTTTTTATTACTAATTCTAAATTATTAAATCTTTTTAAATCTAAAGTTATTATACCGTTTTCTATATTTGAAATATTTGCATATTCTTGTTTTGTTATTTTCATTAAATAGTCATTTTCCTCTGTTGCAACTATTGATAGTCTATTTATTGTTTTTATAATATTTTGATTAAATTCTTTTTTTATGTATGGAATTACTACATTTCTAACTTTATTTCTAGTGTATATATTTTCTTTGTTTGTTTCATCAATTTTGGGCTCTAAATTATTTTCTTCGCAGTATTTTTCAATGCTTTCTCTATCTGTATTTATTAGTGGTCTTATATACTTTTGGTCACGTATTGCTTCTATTCCTTTTAAGCCTGAAATTCCGCTTCCTCTTAAAATGTTTAGTATTACAGTTTCTGCTCTATCATTTGAATTATGTGCTGTTGCAATTTTGTTTGAATTTGTTTTTTCTAAAATTTCATCAAAAAAGCTATATCTAACCTGTCTTCCAACTTCTTCTGTTCCTTTTTTCTGTTTTTTTGCTAGGCTTAGTATATCCTCTTTTTTTACAAAACATTCCACACCTATTTTTTTGCAGAAATCTTGCACATATTTTGTTTCCATATCTGCAACTTCCCTTATGCTATGATTAATATGTGCTACATATATTGTAATTTTTAATGTGTTTGTTAAATTATTTAACAAATGTAATAGGCATATTGAGTCTGGTCCCCCTGATACGCCTATTACAATTTTATCTCCTTCATTTATTAAGTTATTATCTTTAATAGTTTTTAAAACTTCCTCTTTTAGCATTTATTCTCCTATTCTCTATATTTATCTAAATTTGCAAATTTTGTATAACTTCCCATCCATAGTAGTTCTACTGTTCCTGTTGAACCAGCTCTGTGTTTTGCAAGGATTACTTCTGCAATGTTTTTCTTTTCTGAATCTGGGTTGTAATAATCATCTCTATATAAGAACATTACTATATCAGCATCTTGCTCTATTGCTCCAGATTCACGCAAGTCTGAAAGCATTGGTCTATGGTCTTGTCTTGCTTCTGCTGCTCTTGATAGCTGTGATAGTGCAATTACTGGTACGTCTAATTCTTTTGCTAAAATTTTAAGAGATCTACTTATTTCTGAAATTTCTTGCTCACGGCTTGCATTTCTCTTTCCACTGCCTTGAATTAACTGCAAATAGTCTATTACAATTAGGCCAATGTCTTTTTCTAATTTTAATTTTCTACATTTGGCTCTTATTTCTGCAATTGATATTCCTGGTGTATCATCTATGTAAATTGGAGCTTCTGAAAGTGGTCCTAATGCTGTTGCAAGTTTTACCCAGTCTTCTTCATCTATTTTTCCTGTTCTAACTTTATTACTATCTACCATTGCTTCGCTACAAAGCATTCTGTTTACAAGTTGAGATTTTGACATTTCCAAGTTAAAAATAACTACTGGTTTTTTCGCATTTACTGCTGCATAGGTAGCAATGTTTAATGCAAATGCAGATTTTCCCATGGCTGGTCTTGCAGCAACTAAAATTAAATCTGAATTGTGAAGTCCTGCTGTTTTATAGTCTAAATCTGTAAATCCTGTTGGTACTCCTGTTATTGGTTCTTTTTGATTATATAATTTTTCTAGTTCTGCAAATGTTTCAACTAATACATCTTTAATTGGAGTATAACCTTTTTGATTTTTGCCTTGCATTATGCCAAAAATTTTCTTTTCAGCCTGGTCTATTACGTTGTCTATTTCTTCATTTTGAGCATATCCTAAGCCTTCTATTTCTCCTGCGGTTTTAATAAGCTGTCTTAAAATAGATTTTTCTTCTACTATTTTTATGTATTTTTCAGCATTTGAAACAAGAGGTACTTTATCAGGCAATGTTGCTAAATATTCAATACCTCCAACTGCCTCAAATTTTTGCATTGAGGTTAATTCGGCTTTTACTGTAATAATATCTATTGGTTCTCCCCTATTATATAGATTTACCATTGCCTCATATATATATTTATGGTCACCTCTATAGAAATCTTCTGGTTTTAGTATTTCTATACTATCTACTACTGCATCTTGGTCTGTTAGCATACTTCCCAAAATAGCTTGTTCTGCTTCTATATCTTGTGGTGGAATTTTTTCTGCCTCCATTGCCTTCACTCCTTGGTTACATTTTTTATTTTTTTACTCTCCTGTTACATTTACTGTTAATTTTGCGTTTATTCCATCTCCAAATTTTAATTCAGCTGTATATCTACCTAAATTCTTAATTGTTTCCTTTAATACTATTTTCTTTTTATCTATTTCAAAATTGTGTTGTTTTTTTAATTCTTCGGCAATTTCTTTTGATGTAATTCCTCCAAAAATTTTGCTGTTTTCTCCTACTTTTGCTTTAATAGTAAGCTCCATTTTTTCTATTTTTTTAGCAATTTCCTTATTTGCATCAATTTCTGCCTTTTTCTTATTTGCCTCTGAGGTTTTCTTTGCTTGTAATTTTGCCATATTATCCTTTGTAGCTTCTATTGCTAATTTCTTTGGGAATAGATAATTTCTAGCATATCCATCATTAGCTTCTAATACTTGTTCTTTTCTTCCTACGTTTTTAATATCTTGTAATAATATAACTTTCATTTTACGTACCTTCCTTTTTATGCTATTTATTTAGGCGAGTGTTACTCGCCTTTCTTATAATTCTTTTATATATTCTTTTATAATTTCTTTAAATGTCATTTGAACTCTTTCTGCTGTTTCTTTAACTTCTTCATGTGATAATTTTTGATTTAATATACCTGCTGCCATATTTGTTACACATGATATTGCTGAAACCTTTATTCCACAATGATTTGCAACAACTGCTTCTGGCACTGTTGACATACCTACAGTATCTGCTCCTAATGTTCTTAATGCTCTTATTTCTGCTGGTGTTTCGTAAGTTGGGCCTTTCATATAAGCATATACTCCAATATTTGGTCTTCCTGTATATTTATCTATAATTTTTTCAAGTTTTGCTATTCTCTCTTTGTTATATACTTCGCTCATGTCTGGGAATCTTGGTCCAAACTCATCATCATTTTTGCCTCTTAAAACTGATTCTGCGAAAAAGCTTAAGTGGTCTTTAATTATCATGAAATCTCCAGGTCTATAATTTGTATTAATTCCTCCTGCTGCGTTTGTTAGGATAAGTTCTTCTATTCCTAGTAATTTGAATACTCTAATTGGCATTGTTACTTCTTTTAAATCGTAGCCTTCATAATAGTGAAATCTACCATTCATTGCAATAACTGGTATACCTTCTAGTGTTCCAACTAGTAGTTCTCCTGCATGGCCTGCAACAGTTGATACTGGAAAGTTTGGAATATCTTGGTATTTGATTGTTATTTTGTTTTCAATTTCTTCACTTAGTACCCCAAGTCCTGAACCTAAAACTATTGCTATCTTTGGTTTAATATCTCCTATTTTTTCTTTGATATATTTTGCAGCTTCATCGTAATTAATCATATAAAACCTCCATCTAAAGCATATTATGCTTTTATTTTTTTACCTATTTAGAATACCATAAAATTCCATAAATTACAATATTTCTTTCATTAAAAAAGGTAAAGCTTCTTCAAAATTTACTCCGTATTTATCATTTGGAGTATCTTCAAATGTTAGTCTTACACATTCTGTTGTAAATTTCGTTGCAATTTTTATTGCTTCTTCAATGCTTTTTCCTCTTACCAAACTTCCTGCTAAACAGCTTGTGAATACATCCCCTGTGCCATGGTAACTTACATTATATTTTGTTTCAAAATTGCTATAGAAATTTTCTCCATCAAATCCAAGTGCTCCGATTTTATTGTCTTTTTCAACACCAGTTATAATTACCTTTTTAGGGCCTAAAGTTCTTAGTTTTTCAGCTGTTTTTTTGTTTTCATCAATGTTAGAGTTTTCTTTATATTGTTCTCCTGATAAAAGGCTGCCTTCTGTTAGGTTAAGTCTTAGAATATCAGCCTTTTTGCAGACTTCTTTCATTTTTTGAATGATGTTTTTGGTTATTCCTGCATACATTTTTCCATTATCGGCCATTGCTGGATCAAAAACTACTATATTTTTATCAGTTTTAAATTCATCTATAAAGTCTAACACTAAATCTAAAATTTCTTCTGTTCCTGTATATCCAATATATATTAGGTCAAACTCAAAGTTTTCCTCTTTCCAATGTTTCATAATTTTTCTACATTCATCAGCTAAATTTTTAAATGTGAAATTTTTAAATGCTGTATGCGTTGAAAGAATTGCTGTTGGAAGTATTGCAGTTTCAACCCCCATACTTGATATAATTGGCAATGCTACTGTTTCTGAGCATTTTCCTATACATGATATGTCTTGTATTGATACTATTCTTTTCATATTTTCACCCACGCAATATTATACCAGTAAATTTGTTAAATAACAATATTTTTGCTTTATAAAATTTTACCTAGATACTTTTTTAGTATCTAGGTTTTATTAATCTAATGTTGTACTTGTTCTGCCTGTTCCTACTACATCTTCTTGAAGAGAACGCCAGGTGTTACAGCCTACAATTCCATCTGCTGTAAGTCCCCTTGAGCGTTGATAATTTCTTACCGCTTCTTCTGTTCTTGCTCCAAAAATTCCGTCTAGTCCGCCTGTTCTATATCCTAGTGTGTTTAAATCGTCTTGTGCAATTAATACATAAGTGCTTATACTCCCTCTTCTAACAACTGGGTATCCTCCTGTTGAGCAAGCAGGTCTGCCAAAGCGTTTGTCAAAATGAACCCATGTTGGAGTTAAACTTGCTGGTTCTACATAAGACCACACTCCAGATTCTTGAGCCAAATTTCTTAAAGTATTTCTTTCACTGTTGCTAAGTCTTTGACCAACATCAAAAGCTACACCCGCATAGTGCTGTGACAAATTGCTGTGTCCGCCTTCCCATGGTCTTTTAAATGCAAATCCCACTGGTATGGGCTTTCCATATAAATACCTGGTTGCATTCCAACTTTGCATTGCTCTTTTTGTTGTCCACAAAGTATTACTATTACTTGAACCTCTAAACTCTCGAACCAATAAGCTCCTATTGGTATTATAAGGCATTGGCTCATTTTCATTTCTATAATAAGTCTCCATGCGGTTGCTGTCATTATTAAAAACAATTATCTTTGCCATAAAAATTCCTCCACAAAAGTCTTAGTATATTTTATGATTTTTGTGGGGATTTGGTTATTATACAGGATTAATACTGATATTGCTTGTACTTTGCTTTTGAATATTACTTACAGATATTTTGTAATTTCATTCAGTTCCTCTATTTGATATTCATAATTTGAGTGTTCATTCTTTCTATTAACCCATATTCCATGCATTCCTGCATTAATGGCTCCCTCTATATCTACCTTATATTTATCTCCAATCATTACACAATTTTTAGGTTCTAAATTAACCATTCTACATGCAATATCAAAAATTTCTTTTTCTGGTTTAGAGTATCCTACTTCACTAGAGATAACTATATTTGTAAAATATTTATTTAATCCTGTATATTCTATTTTTTTCCTTTGTTGTTTTCCATCTCCATTTGAAAGTATAACAAGTTTATATTTGCTTTTTAGGGTTTTTAATGCTTCTTCTGCATCATCAAATAAAATCCAATTTTTTTCATAAATTTTTTGATAGTCTTTAAATTTATTTTTAGCATCTTCTTTAGATATATTAATTGAGTAATTAGTAAAGAGTTCTTTCATTCTTTTAGTTCTTAACTCTTCAAATGATATTTCGCCTTTATGGTATTTTTCATAGTTTTTCATTGTAATATTATTCCATATTTGAGCAATATCATTATCTTTAACTTCACCAAACACACTATACAATTTTTTAAATTCACAAATTGCGTTATATTCTGCTTTTTTACTATTAACAAGCGTATCATCTAAATCAAACAAAATTGCTTTTATTTCTTCATTCCAATACATATTAAAACCTCGCTTTTTGCTTTAAAACTTCACTCTAACAGTTTACACTATAATTTTAAAAAAATAAATACATTTTTACAATTATTATTTTCTATTGTAAATATAATTTGTTATCTAGTGAGGATAGAAAATGTTTGGAAAATTTTTTATCTTTTCTATTAGCTAACAAAAATGTAGAATCTAACTAATACAGTATTGTAATAGTTAGATTCTTCTTGGTCTACAGCAGTATAACTTGCATATATACAATCTTTATCATTAATTATACTAATTCGACTTGAAGACCTTATCGTTTTCAATTATACATAAATAAAAGATTGTGGTGCATTTTTGACTCCCATGTATGATAAATCCAATGGCTTATCGTATTTTTTTATATTATCTAATTTGTAAGCAATCGCTTTGTTTTTACCTTTGTAGTATTCATTAAAAAATTCAAGATTTATTCCTGACTCATTCTTTGTTTGCTCCCATATTTTCTGTGGAGAGTCCACTAAAATTGCCTCTACATTTGCTTCTCCTACAATTTTTTTCACTGGGTTTGTACAATAAATAATTAATTTATCTACATTTTCTTTACATCTTATTTTTCTATATTCATATTTTTTACTTCCATTAAAAATATTTATTACATGTTCTGGATTAATTGATATTAGTATTTTACACATATTTTTCTCCTTCGTTTCTATTTATATTAATATATTATAGCAAATTACACTATTTTTGTAAACATTTTATCAGCTTACTTCTATTTTAGAATAATCTTTTTTTGAATAATTTAAAATATCTACTATACTTTTATTTTCAATACTTCTTGGCCTTTGTATATTTCCTTTTATAATTCCTTTTTCTTGTAAATAGTCTAAATCTATTGGTTTTTCAAATGTGATATAATGTTTAAATAATATTACTAAGCTATCTTTTCTCGATATATTTTCTAATTCTTCTCTAGTATATGCCGTTCTTTTTCTAACTAATTGATAAATTTCTTCCTTTGTTTTAAAATTTGTGAATACCGCATCTACTACTCCCAAAGTTGTAATAGCCATTTTGTCATGAGAAGCATAAAACAATAAAATATCTCCTGTTTTAATCTTTTTCATTTTTGCATTAGATATAAAAGCTTTCTTTATTGCATTTGAAGATGTGTTTAAAGCACTATAATCTCTAAGGTCTATTTGTAGCTCTTTTTCTGCCTCTGGAAATAATAATTTATGATATTTTGGTATAATTGGTAAAACAAAGATATTTTGTTTTACAATTTTAATAAATGGATAGAAATCTTTTGCTTTTAAACTTCTTACCAGTACCAGTTCTTTTTGGTTTTGTCCTTGTCCATTTTTTGAGTTTTTGTATGTGTATTTTTTAAAGCCATATTCTTTAAATAAATCAATAAGAAAATTTTGATTTGGAAATACCGTTACATATATTTCACTTATATTTTCTTCTATTGCTTTACTAATTATTATTTTTATAAAAGTTTCGCCTATTCTTTTTCCTGTATCAGCCACCTTAAAAGTTGAAACTTTAATTCTATTATCTGGTTTCAATGGAATATCAAAATCATCATATTTTTCATTTATTCCTTCAATTTTTAACATTAAAAATGAAGTAATTTTATTTTTTTCATTCCTAGTTATATATGCTTTTGCCCCTGCTTCTTGTTTTTTTTGAAACCAACCATTAAAATCATTATAATCATCTCTTAAACTATCAAAAAACTTATCTTCTAGTTTTATTTTGTACAAAAATTCTTCTCTAATAAAAATTGGTATATCATTTATTGACTTTGGTTTCTCTTTAAAGTACTCTAATGCTTCTTGTATTCCAAGTACTTTATCCCCCATTCCTATTTTTACACTTTTCCTTTTCAATCTTATATCATTAGTTATTAAGAAGGAAGCACAATGCTGTTTTATTGCATATAAAAGCTCATTATCAATTTTATCATTTTCGTTACTAAATCCTGCTAACATTTGAAATTCATCTGTAGCCAGCGGTGGATCTTCTATTTTTTTGTAAATTCCAATCTTTGATTGAAAAATATCCCTTTTCCTTTTATCTTTAATTTTTAATGATTCTGTAATGGATTTTGGATGAATTACTATTTTATATTCACAAGAATCATACAATCTTCTCGTAAGCTCTGCAACATCTTTGTTTACAATATTATCATTATCATCTTCTAAGTAAATTAACATATTTGTATCTAATAAAATTTTTTTCAATAGGCTAACCTCCTTGATTTTTTTCCATTATACTTCATGTTTTTCTAAATGTCAATATTTTTTCGAATTTTTGTTTGTTTTGATTTTAGGTAAGTATCTTTTTATTTTCAGTAATTCAAGTAAATAATTGAAAAAAGCATAATTATATAGTATAATCTTTATGTAAATAAGGTTTGGAGGAATAACATGAATAATATTAAGAAGCCTTATAAATTCAAGAAATATTCTCTTAATGAACAAAGTGATTTTCAAAGTTTTTTGGGTACATTGTCTTGTGATGGATACTTGATTTTTAAAGAATTATCTAGAGATACTGTAGGTAGGAGTAACTCTAATCCTACTTGGGGATATGTTTATGAATATGTTGATGGAGAATTAGATTTCAAAGGGATTGGCTTACATAAAGAATATGATTACGATTTTCCTTATGCGGCTTACGCAGAAAAAGTATGGAGTATAATTGGGCAAAGTGTTTTAAATAATGTAAGAATTCCTAACATTTCTGTTGTTGAAGAGCTGCCTGGGTTTGCTGAAATAATTAGTTACCGATTAATGGATAACGATAAGGAAGATTTAATTCACATGAAAGATATTCTCTTCAATAAGTTTTTTAGAAATGAAATTCAAGAAAAAAAGGATATATTTGATATACAAGATATTTTAGATTGTGTAAAACTTCAAGTAAAAGATGAAGAGAACTATAAGATTATTGAAGAATCTATAATGCAAGCATTATTACTTGATTCTATAACTAACAATGGGGATAGGCATACTCATAATTGGGCTCTTATAAGAAATAAGCTTACTAATTACTATGATTTAGCCCTTTTTGATCATTCTAGCTCTTTTGTTGATATGTTTCAAGAGCAAAGGCATTTTACCGTTAATGGTTGGGTAAGTTCTTACATTACTTTTGATAATAAATCAAAGCTCAAAACTGCTTTGGGCGAATCTGGAAATGTTATTGTAAACAATATTTATAAGAAATATCCAAAATATTTTAATAACTTTATTACTAATTTTAACAAAGAATTTGATAATTTTTGTAATCAAATTTATAATGAGAATTTAGATATAAATATGAATTTTTTCTTAAAAAGATTAAAAGATAAGAAAAATTTTTTAGATAAGCTTCAAACGAAAGGAGAAAAAGAATATGAATAGCCAAATTCAAGATTACTATTTTTATATTGTTTGGGAAGATACTGAAAAAAATGCTTATAGAATTGGTATCTTGGCACAAATAGATAATCAATTTTATTTAAAAATGAATAATAGTACAAATACTTCACTTGCTGCTAAAAGAGGATATATTGGAATTCCTGGTTTTCAGTTTGATAAAATATATAAAAGTTCTGAATTATTTGATTTTTTTAAATACAGAATTTTAGATAAAAAATCTAATAATCCATGTGAAGAGTTATTACAGAATTCTGGTAAATCAATGGTTGATAGTTTTTCTTTGGAAGAAATGCCTAATTTACTAAAGCCAAAATGTAAAGAAGTTATGTTGGAATTAGATAAGGTTCAAAATTCAAATGTTTTTAATCGTTCTTAATTTTAAAGATAGATAAACAATGCAATGTATTTTTGCATTGTTTATCTATTTAATATTATATTTTATTTATTGCCTCTTTTTTCATATATACTACTTTTCCAAATCTAAAGTTATTTAGTGCTTTTTGACACTCTACTATTACTATTGGTAAAACTGCTATTACTATTGTGCAAAGCCATTGGATTCCATTTAATGGTACACTATCGAAAATTTTTGATATTGTTGGATTTATTATAACAATAACTTGTAAGATTATTCCTGCAAAAACTGCACCAATTAGGTATTTGTTGTTAAGTATTCCCGTCTTGAAAATTGATTCTTCACTTTTTATATTAAAACTATGCACTAGTTCTAAAGCACTTAGTGTGAAAAATGCCATTGTGCGTCCTACCTGTAGTCCAAATAGATTCTTTCCAAATGCAAATGTAAATAATGTTAATGTTCCTATCATTATTCCCTCAAGAATAATTTTCCCCCATAGGCCATCTGCAAATAGACTTTCATTTACTTTTTTTGGTTTTCTTCTCATAATGTCTTTTTCCATTGGTTCTAATCCTAAGGCAATTCCTGGTAGTGAGTCTGTAACGAAGTTAATCCACAATAGCTGTATTGCAACAAATGGTACGTCAAATCCTAATAACAGCCCCATAAACATTGTTACTATTTCGCCTATGTTGGTTGATATTGAAAAATGAACGGCTTTTTTAATATTATCATATATATGTCTTCCCTCTTTAACTGCTTCAATAATTGTAACAAAATTATCATCTGCTAATATCATATCTGCTGCATTTTTAGCAACATCTGTACCTGTTTGCCCCATTGCAATTCCTATATCTGCATTTTTTAAGGCTGGTGCATCATTTACGCCGGTCTCCTGTCATTGCAACTACATTTCCATTACTTCTAAATGCCTTTACTATTCTTACTTTATGTTCTGGAGATACTCGTGCAAAAACTGAGTATTTCATTATGTTTCTTTCTAATTCCTTATCTGTAATTTTGTCTAGTTCTTGACCTGTTATTGCGATATCTCCTGGTTTTAATATTCCAAGTTCTTCTCCTATTGTTTTTGCAGTTAAAATGTGGTCTCCTGTAATCATTACTGTTTTTATTCCTGCTCTTCTACATTCTGCAATGGCTTCCTTTACTCCTTCCCTTGGAGGATCTATCATTCCTATTAAGCCACAAAATGTTAAATTATTTTCTATATTCGTATCTATTTTATTAGGTAAAAAATCTATGTCTTTATATGCTACTGCAATTACTCGTAGGGCTTTTCTTGCCATCTTATTATTTTGTATTTCTATATTTGTAATATCTTGAGCTGTAATGCTTTTTTGCAAACCTGAAGCAATATAGTTATTACATTTTTTTATTAGAACATCCGGTGCACCTTTTGTTATTATTCTATATTTATTGCCATATTTATGAATTGTGGTCATCATTTTTCTTTCTGAATCGAACGGAATATCATTAACTCTTGCCATTTTTTCATACAAGCTACGTTTATCTTCTCCTATATTTAAAGCCTCCTCAACTATGGCTTTTTCTGTTGCTTCTCCTTCAACTTCTAGTTTTCCATTTATATTATTTATCGAGCAATCTGTACACATTGCTCCTAGTCTTAAAATTTCATGTCTATTATTATCATGTATTCCAAAGGTTTCTACTACTTTCATTTTATTTTGTGTAAGTGTTCCTGTTTTATCTGAAGCAATTACTGTACTGCTTCCTAGTGTCTCAACTGCTGGAAGTTTTCTAACAATGCTGTTTTTCCTTGCCATTCTTGTAATTCCTATTGATAGCATAATTGTAACAACCGCTGGTAATCCCTCTGGAATTGCTGCAACTGCTAGACCTACTGAGGACATGAAGATTTCCATTGTAGGTATTTTTTTTACTACCCCTATTAAAAATACTAGTCCGCATATCATAAGTGCTGCAATTCCTAGTTTTTTACCTACATCACCGTAATCTCTTTTGAAGTGGTGTTTCTGGGGCTTCATCGGTTATAATCATTTCAGCAATTTTGCCAACTTTTGTATTCATTCCTGTTTCTGTAACAATTCCTTCTGCGTGTCCGCTTACTGCTATTGTAGTTGAAAATGCAAGATTTTCCATATCTCCTAAGCTTGAATTTGAATTAACTAAGGATTTTGCATTTTTTTCAACAGGAATATTTTCCCCTGTTAAAGCTGATTCCTCAACTTTAAAATTATATGTACTAATAAGCCTAATATCAGCTGGAATATAGCAACCTGCTTCAATTAAAACAATGTCTCCTGGTACTAATTCTTCGCTTGGTACTTGCTTTACTTGTCCGCCCCTTTTAACTTTTGCTTGTGGTGCAGATAGCTTCTGGAGTGCCTCAATAGATTTTTCTGCTTTGCTTTCCTGAGCTACTCCCATAAAGGCATTTATAATTACAATTCCAATGATTATAATTGAATCTATATAATCATTGCTCTGCTCAAAATAGGAAATGCCAGCAGAAATGATACTTGCAATAATTAGAACAATAATCATAAAATCGTTAAACTGACTCAAAAATCGTACTATAAAGCTTGTCTTTTTAGATGTGTTTAATTTGTTTTTTCCAAACTTTTGCTCCCTGCTTATAACCTCTTCATCCTTCAAACCATATTCACAACTTGTCTTAAGCTTTCTTTCAACTTCACCAATACTCAAATTTCCGCCACATAAAATTCACTCCTTTGTTTTTTATATTAAATTCTATTCAAGGATTTTGTTTTTATGCAAGAAATTTGAAAATTGTATGTTATTCAAAAATCAAGAAATAATTCATGTTTTCCCTTTATTTTTCCCGTTTTTTGTTATATAATATTATGTAATTATTTCAAAGAGGTGAATTTATGGAATATAATCATAGTAAAATCGAGAAAAAATGGCAGAAATATTGGGATGATAATGAGAGTTTTAAGGCTATTACAGGTGATAAAAAACCACCTTATTATATTTTAGTTGAATTTCCTTACCCTTCTGGTGCTGGGCTTCATGTTGGGCATGTTAGAAGCTATACAGCTCAAGATGCTTTAGCTAGAATGAAGAGGCTTCAAGGATATAATGTTTTATACCCTATGGGTTGGGATGCTTTTGGTGCTCCTGCTGAGCAGTATGCTATTAAAAATCATATTCATCCAAAGGATGCTGTTAGGGAAAATATTCATACATTTAAGGGACAAATGAAAAATTTGGGTTTTTCTTTTGATTGGTCTCGTGAATTTTCAACAACAGACCCTGATTATTATAAATGGACACAATGGCAATTTTTACAATTTTATAAACATGGCATGGCATATAAAGATACTATTCCTGTTAATTGGTGCCCAACTTGTAAAACTGTTTTATCTAATGAGGATGCAGCAGGTGGAGTTTGTGAAAGATGTGGCTCACAAGTTGTTCAAAAGGAAAAATCTCAATGGATGCTTAGAATGAGTGATTATGCAGAAGATTTGTTAAACGGATTAGATGATACAAATTTTGCAGATAGAGTAAAACTTGGTCAAATTAATTGGATAGGTAAATCAACTGGTGTTGAGGTTGATGTAAAAATAGTTGGTGGTGGAAGTTTTTCAATTTTCACAACTTGTATTGAAACTATTTATGGTGTTACATTCTTTGTTATTGCACCTGATGGAAAATTAATTAAGGAATTAATGCCTCGTGTTCAAAATAAAGAAGAAGTTCAAAATTATATTAATGAAACTGCAAAAAAGTCTAGCATGGATAGAACTGACCTAAATAAAGGAAAAACAGGTTGTATTGTAAAAGGAATTACTGCTATTAACCCAGTTAATGGTAAAGAAGTTCCAATTTCCCTTGGGGACTTTGTTTTAGGTGACTATGGAACAGGTGCAGTTATGGCAGTTCCTTCACATGATCAAAGAGATTTTGAATATGCAAAATCACACAATTTGCAAATGATTCAAGTAATTGATGGAAAAGATACAACTGAGCATGCTTTTGAAAAACAAGATTATTTAAATAAAGGTTGTAAATTAATAAATTCAGAAGAATTTACAGGCCTTACTGTTGAAGAAGCTAAAGAAAAAATTACAGATAAGCTTGTGAATATGGGAATTGCAAAAAAGGTTAATAATTATAAAATGAGAGATTGGATTTTCTCTCGCCAAAGATTTTGGGGAGAACCAATTCCAATGATATATTGCGAAAAATGCGGTTGGCAACCAATGAAAGAGGAAGATTTGCCATTACTTCTTCCAGATGTTGCAGAATATGAACCAACTGAAAACGGTGAAAGTCCTCTTGCAAATATCACATCTTGGGTAAATACAACTTGCCCACATTGTGGTGGAAAAGCAAAAAGAGAAACAGATACTATGCCAAACTGGGCAGGTTCTAGCTGGTATTTTCTAAGATTCATGGACCCTCATAATGATAAAGAGTTCGCATCAATGGATGCTATGAAATATTGGGATAGAGTTGACTGGTATAATGGTGGTATGGAACATACTGCAAGACACCTACTATACGCAAGATTCTGGGTACAATTCTTATATAACATTGGACTAGTGCCTAAAAAAGAAATGATTTGGACTCGCGTTAGCCATGGAATGGTTTTAGGTTCAAATAATGAAAAAATGAGCAAGTCCAAAGGGAATGTTATTAATCCAGATGATATAGTAAGTGAGTATGGTGCAGATACTTTAAGGTTATATGAAATGTTTATGGGAGACTACACACAAGATGCACCTTGGAGTACAGATTCACTAAAAGGTTGCAAACGTTTTATTGATAAAGTTATTCGTTTAAAAGATAAAATTGTAGATGGAAATAGTTACTCTAAAAAACTAGAACCAATTATCCATAAAACAATAAAAAAAGTCCAAAATGATTTATCTTCAATGGCTTACAACACAGCTGTTTCAAGCCTTATGATTTTAGCAAACAGCCTAGACGAAATGCCTGAAATAACAAAAGAAGACTATCATTTGTTATTAACACTTTTAAACCCTATAGCACCACATATTACAGAAGAATTAAATGAATCTCTTGGATATGCACCAATTTGCGAGTCAAAATGGCCTGAATATGATGAAGCAAAAACAATAGATAGTGAAATTGAATTGCCTATTCAAATTAACGGCAGAGTAAAAGGAACTGTAAAAATTGCTCTAAACAGTGATGAAGAAACAGTAAAAAATGCCGCACACAAAGAAATTGCAGAGCTTCTTGAAGGGAAAAATATTGTTAAAGAGATTTATGTAAAAAACAAGATATTTAATATTGTTGTTAAATAAAAAAAGAACAGCTATGCTGTTCTTTTTTTATTCTTCATTTCCTTTAAGTTTTTCTGCCCTATCTGCTGCAATTAGGTTGTCTATCATTTCGTCTAGGTCGCCATTTAAGAAGTTTTCCATTTGGAATATGCTAAATCCAATTCTGTGGTCTGTGATTCTTCCTTGTGGGTAATTATAAGTTCTAATTTTTTCGCTTCTATCTCCTGTTCCAACTTGGCTTCTTCTCTCATTATAACGCTCTTCATCTTGTTTTTGTTTTTCTATTTCATATAATCTTGATTTTAATAATCTCATTGCATATTCTCTATTTTGTGTTTGTGAACGTTCTGTTTGACATTCTGCTACAATTCCTGTTGGTTCATGAATTAATCTTACTGCTGATGAAGTTTTATTAACCTTTTGTCCTCCAGCACCTGATGCTCTAAAAACTTCCATTCTAATATCTGCTGGATTTATTTCTATTTCAACATCTTCTACAACTGGCAATACGGCAACTGTTGCTGTTGATGTGTGTATTCTTCCACTACTTTCAGTATCTGGAACCCTTTGAACTCTGTGAACTCCACTTTCAAATTTTAATCTACTATAAACGCCTTTTCCTGATACCATAAATGTAACTTCCTTGTATCCACCCATTTCAGTTTCATTCTCATTTAAAATCTCAATTTTCCAATGTTTTGCCTCTGCATACATTGTATACATTCTAAATAAAGTTCCTGCAAATAAAGCAGCCTCTTCCCCTCCAGCACCTGCTCTAATTTCACAGATTGTGTTTTTATCATCATCAGGATCTTTTGGAATTAATAATATTTTTAATTCCTCCTCAAGTTCAGGAATTTTTACTCTCAATTCATCCATTTCAGCCTCTGCAAGTTCCTTTAACTCTTTATCACTTGCCATAGCTTTGGCTTCCTCAAAATCTGATTTTGCTTTTTTATATTCTCTATACTTTGTTACAACATCCTCAAGCCCAGCATGCTCCTTCATAAGCTTTTGCCATTCTTGAGTTCTAGAAATAACTTCTGGATCACTAATCTTTGTTGTTAACTCATCATATCTTTTTTCTACGTCTTCTAATTTTTGAAACATATTTACTCTCCTTATTTTAATATTTAATAATTATATACTATTTTTGCATACTTTACAATATTTTTATTACATTTCTTGGTATGCCTTTGCTCTTAATGAGCTTTCAATTTCATCTACTCTTTTTAATAATGATATTGTTACAGGTTCAAAGACTAGGCTCCAATTCTTTATATTGAATGTTATACCTTTTGATTTTAAGCTGTCTCTTACTTGTTTTATTTGCTTGCTAATTGTTGGTATAAATGCTATTGCTATGCATATCATTAGGCTTACATTTTTAGGATTAATTTTTATAAATTTGAATATTGAAAATATTTTTTCTAAAGCTTCTGCAAGCTCTGTATAGCTTGTTATTCTTGAAAATATGTATGTTATATTACATACTAGTATAAGTTTTACGCCTATTCTTATTCCAGTTTTTACATCTACCACAATTATGTTTATGGCTGCGGTAAAAATAACAAATAATATAACTCCTAAAAGGTTTCCTATTTCTTCTTTTATGCTTATCTTTAACGCTAAAGTAATCAATAAATTAATTCCTAGTACAATTACTGCAAACATATCGTGTTTTACTAGAAAAATGGATACAGTATATGCTAGAAACAATAAAATTTTTATTACATTTTTCATTCTTTCACCTTTTCAATTATTTTGCTTATTATATCATCTATACATAAATTTTCTACATCTATGTTTATATTGTTCTTCTTTAATTTTTCTAGAATTGTAATAGCTGTTGGTACTTTCAAATTGTATTTTTTTAGTATTTCTGTTTTTTCAACTATTTCACTTCTTTTTATTGTATCAACTATTTGTCCTTCATTTAAGATTATTACTTTATCTGCTAAAAGTATTTCCTCTGTATTATTTGTAATATAAATTATTGTATATCCAGCTTCTTTTAATTCTTTTATTATGCTATATACTGCGTCTTTTCCCTCTGAATCTATCATTGTTGTAGGTTCATCTAGTACAATATATTTAGGGTTAATAGCAAGCACTCCAGCTATTGCTATTCTTTGTTTTTGCCCAAGAGATAATTCATCCAAATCCCCAATTTTTTCTTTTTCTATTTTTACTTTTTTTAAAGCTTCATTTATTCTTAGTTCCTTATTATCTAAGTTCAAATTATTCAAGGCAAATGATATTTCATCATCTAAGTTATTAAATAATATTTGATTTTCTGGGTTTTGAAATACTATTCCTATTTTTTTTCTTAAATTTATGTATTCGTGTTTGTTTTTAGTATTAATATCATCAATAGAAACATCACCTTTGGTTGGCTTCATAATTCCAGCTATAAGTTTTGCAAAGGTAGATTTACCTGAACCATTTTTTCCAACAATAGCAATACATTCACCTTCTTTAATATCAAGATTAATGTTTTTTAGTATATTTTCTTCCCTTTTGTATTTAAAATTTAAGTTTTCAATTTTTATCATTTAATTCCTCATCTCTTTATAATATCAATAACTTTTTTATACACGTAAAAACTTCCAATTACAAATATTACTCTTGTATTATATTTTTCTTCTGCTTCTTTAATTGCTTCTTCTAAAGATTTTTCATAAACGTTACTTGTTTTTATGTATTTTTTTGCTTCATCAAGTAGTTCTTTTGCAGGAACATAAGGTCTTCCCGGAACTCCACTTGTAAAATAAAATATTGCATCTTTTTCTTCTGCTAATTCTTTTATTATTGTGCTGTGGTCTTTTGTTTCTAAAATTGATATTATAAATACTTTTTTTTGAGTGTTATAATATTGTTCAATATTTTGTTTTAGATTTTTAATCGCACTTTCATTGTGTCCGCCATCAAATATTATGCATGGATTATCATGTATTTTTTCCATTCTGGCTCTATGTACAACTGTTTTTAAACCTGCCCAAACTGCTTCATCTGGAATTACATATCCTTTATTTTTTAATATGCTAATTGTTTCTAATACTTCAGCTGCATTTAGTGTTTGAACTTTGCCTTTTAGATTTATTTCAATTTCTTTATAATTCCTATAATCAAATTTTTGGAAAAATTCATTATATTCATAGTTTTTAATTTCATCTGGACTAATTAAATGTAAGTTGTTGTTTTCCTTTTTACATTTTTCCTTTATTACATCTACAATTTCTGGTTGATTAATAAATACTGTATTTGAATTTTTCTTTATTATTCCTGCTTTATGAGTTGCTATTGATTCAAGTGTTTTTCCTAATATATCTACATGGTCATAGCCAATAGTTGTTATGACTGATACTATTGGATTTACTATATTTGTGCAATCAGTTATTCCTCCTAAGCCTGTTTCAATTACTGCAAAATCGCATTTTTTCTCATAAAAATATATAAATACAAGAGAGGTTATAACTTCAAACCATTTTACTGGAGTATTATGTGTTTTATTATACTCTTCTATCACTTTTGACAATGGCACTAAAATATTTTCTACCTCTTTATCTGTTATTTGTTCATTGTTAATGCATATTCCATCATTAAATGTTATTAAATGTGGTGATATAAATTTTCCAACTTTGTATCCTGCATTTATCAAGCAATTATTTAGCATTTCACTTACACTACCCTTGCCATTTGTGCCTGCAATATGTATACATTTTATTTTTTTATGTGGATTATCAAATTTATCCATAATCCATTCCATAGCTTCAAGTGTTGGATCTTTTGTGAATTTATCAAAATGAGATAAATACTCTTCTATGTTCATTCTTCAATTTGCTCCTCTTTATATAAATATTTTTTTATTGGTTTTTTTAATGTTTTTTCTAGCAATATAATTAATGTTACATATATTGGAAATGATACTACTTGAGCAATAGCTCTTACGCTTAAATAATAGTAAAAAGCCTTTCCATACATTATATTAAGCCACAATGAGTTCAATAATAGATTAATAATTGCTAAAACAATTAGGTTGCTTATAATGGCTTTTAACCAAAAATATTTTTTTTCTTTATTTGGTGTTTCATATAAGAATAATCCATAAACTAACCCTGAAAGTCCGCACGCTTATTGTAAATCCAGGAAAATATGCACCAAATGGCCAAAAAATTGCGCCTATTAAATCTCCAAGAGCTCCTATTAATAAGGCATATTTCCAGCCTAATATCATACCTGCTAACATTATAGGTAATAAACTTAAGTTTATTGCTAAAAATTCTAAATTTATTGTTACTAGTCTATCTAATATTATAAATAATGCTAAAAGCAATGCTGCGATAATTACTTTTTTATTTGTTGATATTGAATATTTTTCCATTTTTTATCTCTCCTTAACTATATTATTTTACCATATTTTTGTGCATTATTCAATCTTTAATAGCAAAAAAGTATGTAGGAGAAACGACATTTTTCTTTGCCATTTCCCTACATATTTCTTACTATTATCTATTCTCATTTATTTAATAAATATACCGCTAAATTCAAATATGAAGCAAATAATACCCACAATAAGTATGGAATTTGTATGAGTCCTGCTATTTTGTTTTTCTTATAGAATTCAATTATCATTATAATTACCAATAAGTCTAATAAAATAATCCATATAAATGCAAACAAACGCCATTTTAAGGTGAAGAAGATTATTGACCAAGTTGCATTTACAAAAAGTTGTAGATAATATATAAATTTTGTTTTTGGTTCTATTAATGATTTGCTCTCTAATATTCCATAAGACACTCCCATTAATATATACAAAATCGTCCAAACTATTGGAAATAGTATGCTTGGTGGAGCTAAAAATGGTTTTTGCAATGAATTATAATCTATTGAACCAGAAATAATTAAACCAACTATTCCCCCTATAAAAACTGGAATTAAAATTGATTTTACATAAATTTTAGTTTTTGACATAAACTCCCCTCCTTGTTACTATTATATTTTCTTCTGCATATATTATTCTAGGTGATATATATGTCTATTGTTTTAACTGATAAATTTTATACTTCTCCTCAGCTTTTTAATGATATTCGTAAGTTGCTTACAACATACCAATTTCTACAATCTGAAAACATTGGAATTAGCGTTTTACGGAAACCCTATTCCTTATATAAGATTAGGGCAAGGCCCAAAACATGTTTTTTATTCAGCATCAATACATGCAAATGAATCTATTACTACTAATGTTCTCATGAAATTTATTGAAGATTTTTGTATAGCTTATACTGAGAATAAAAACATTTTTGGAATTGACGCAAGAACTATCTTTAAGAATTCATCTATTTATATTGTTCCAATGAGCAATCCTGACGGAGTAAATCTTGTAAATGGTGCTTATCCCGTGCGGCAGCAATGTATATTCTAAAGCCCAAAACATTTCTAGAAACTATCCATCTATTCCATTTCCCGAAGGTTGGAAAGCAAATATTAATGGTGTGGATTTAAAAAACTTCCAACCAATTCTCAATTTTTGATTCTATTTAATCTCTCAAATCCATCGTTTGAATAATATTCATAAGTTCCATTAGTAAACCTAAGCACTGAACCTTCCACCGCCTTACCTAACAAATCCTTTGGAATATCAACCTCCTCAAATTCAAACTTTGGAACATCTGTTAAATCACACAAAAAACGATTATTCCCCAATTCTTCACTTACCATATATAAATGGCCTTCTTTTCTATAACTCTCTATATTCGCATTTTGTTTATTTATTATTCCCTCTGCCATACATTTTATTTTCTCCTGCAATTCAGCAGTTGCAAAATCATCAACTATAAACTTACCTCCTTTTTCCCTAAAAACATCATTTACCCCTATATTTTCAGGCATATTCTTTTTACTTATTTCTATTTCATCTACCTTATTATTTTCCACCTTTAATACACTACAAACATTATTATTATAGTGTTTTTCATTATTTGACCAATATATTTTTTTACTATCTTTTACAAAATACATTGACTCATTATTAAAATTTTGTTTTGCATATTCTAATACAACATCATCAAACTTCCATCTTATAACATTTTCATTACCTGTTGTAACATTATTTTTAGACAGTATATCTTCAATTATTGGCATATCTAACCTATCCTCACTCGTTTTTTTACCTAAATGCTGAGACAATTCCTTCATAAAACGTTGCCCAAAATTACCATCAGTCAAACCGCTTAAAAAAAATATTCTCTAAATCTAAATTCAATAAAAAATCCCTCCTTTAATTTTATTTCTTTAATTGGAAAACTACCATTGAAAAACGGCAGTAAGAACTAAACTAAAAGTGATTATATCCTATTTTACATAAATTTACAATAGTTTTACCTTTTATTTTTCATAACTTCAAAAAGTGGAATAGTGCTACAAGATTAAATACCCCAAAGATAAAGAAAGGGCCTACCATAGCGAAGTGAACAAATCGGGGTTCACTTCATTATGATAGGTCCTTTTAGCACTCATTTACTTAGCTTCGAGGTAGTTTTATGAAAACTACTTCGAGGTATTTAATTAGTTCATTGCCCGATTTTCTTACAGTGATACATAAAGTGAAGCCCTAGAACCGTCGGTAGATGTAGCCGTAAGTCGGAGTGTAGTAGTAGCGAAAACTAGCAAAACTACTATCGATGCAAAGGCCTCCCCTGCCAACTCGATAGCGGGTGTCGTAAGCCTCTGTTGTCCATTCATCTAAATTGCCACATAGGTCATAGATATTCTTATAGCAATCTGTTTCAACATTGCCTGTTACTATTGAATCATCTTTTGCTGATGTAGTTGCTTTTTCACAATTTGCAAATATCATTGCTTGGTCCCAAGCTGCTCCAAATACCATTGTACTTTGTATTGTTGAAATATCAAGGCTCTTTTGGCTTGCATAGTTTTGTTGCTGTTTATACATTCTATACCATTTTACATTGCTTATTCCGTCCTCTATTCCTTTTCCTGCTACTATATTTACTGCTATGTCATCATTTGAGCTATTCATTCCACTTGTTTCATATCTGCCTATCCAGAATCCTTTACTTACTGTCACTTTTTTTATTGCATTATTATATTCTTCTTGTAATGTTGCTAATGTTAATCCTATATTATTATCTGTGTTACTTCCATCATAGTCTGTGCCTGTTCCATCTATGTTTCCTGTTATTATGGCTGGTTCTCTTAAACTACTATTGGCATTATAGGTTTGTGTTGTTAAATTACTGTTAAATTTTTCCCCCCAATCAGTTGCGTATAGTCTTCCAGCCATTTTTGTTGAATTACTATGATTTGTACATGTTGGTGTTCCATTTACAAGCTCTATATTACAGTCATCGTCTGCTGTTTTACTTTGGCACATAAACATTTTATTTACATCTGTTACTGGTATCCATACAAATTGGTCATATTTTGTTTTTTCTGTTCCATCCCATTTTACGTTTTCTAGTTCATCATCTGGTATTAAGTATATTACTAATCCTTCTTCTATTGTTCTTTCGCTGTCTATTCCTGACACAGTAAACCCTCTTGGTATTACTGCTGTTCTTGTTTCTCCTTTTATTGTATACTCTTTGTTTTCATCAACTTTTGTTCCACCTGGTATGTTTGATTCAATTTTTTCCCAATTCTCTTTATTCTTTATTGCTCCTAGATACGACTTCTCTGTTTTTTCTGCGTGGTCTATTAGGTTGCTGTTTACTAATATGTTTATGCTTACTGCCACCAATATTAGTATTACTACTATTATAATTATTAACGCTACTAAAGTTATACCTCTTTCTTCTAAATTACAGTTTTCTCTCTTTACAGTATCAAGGCTTTCAGCCATTGTTTGTCTCATAAAACCTCTCCTTTGTTATCTCTCTTTTTCCTTTCCCTAGCATATACCATTTTCCACTCTTTGTCAATACATAAATTTTAAAAACATACCCTTTATTTCTCGTAACTCTCCCCCGTCGCATAATCAATTAAAATCCCTGGCTGAACATTATAACAATAAACATTAAAACACACACTTTCCCCCTTATCTTCCACAGACCACGCTTCCATTTCAACTCCACTTGCCAACTTATTCTCCCCCTCAAATATAGGCGTTACCCTATAAAGCACATGATTATCTTTATTAGCCCTAATATAATCCGCAACAAGATTCTCAAACTGCAACATTCCTTCTGTATTCAAATATCTTGTTCCTGTAATTAAATTATTTTTATTGGTATTTTCTGCTGAAAGCTGCCAACCAATTAAATGGCAACGATTATATAAATATTTATCTTTAATTAAATCATCATATCTTTTCTGTACCCAACCAGAAAGATCTTTAACACTTCCTATTTCTCCACGCTCTTCTCCCTCTTTAGGCATTGTCTCTCTACATACATTGGCATACGCTACTCCACTTCTTCCTAGCCTATCCCACTTACTATATCGTTCAAAAGGTTCTGTGGTATAATCCTCTTCTGTAAAATAAGGAATATTATTGTTTATTTCTACGTATGGACTAGATGTATATTCCGGAATTGTCGATAAATCTATTATTCTGTTTTCATTTTGTGTTACATTTTCTATATTATTATTAGAAGTTTCTACATTGGAAGTTACATACCCTCCAATTAAAACACAAATTAATATTACAGTTTCTAAAACTACTTGCCAAATTCTTTGTTTATTTTTTCTTCTTTTGCTCATCAAACTACACCTCTTATTTTTTCTTATATTATCATAAAAATATTTTTTCAACAAGATTTTAACAATAATTTTTTCTAATTAATTAATTCTTCAACTTTTACAAATTCACCTAAATTTCCAGCAATTAAATTTAATTTTGAAAAGTTGAAATATATGTATATATTTTTATCTTTGTCAATCTCAATTTTATTTATTAAACGATATAAATAAATTTTTTCTATTTTTTCTAATTTCAAAAAATTTTCTATCAAATTATCTATTTCTTCTTTTGTGGTATTTTTTATTTCTGATTTTCGATCTGCTTGGCTATTTTTTTGTTCTAATTCTTTCTTTTGTGCTATTAATTTTTCTTTTTCAAAGTTAATTCTTTTTGAAACTCTTATATAATCCTCTTCTTGTAAAATTCCTTTTAATTTATCCATATACATTTTGTCTAAATTGTTATTTATTTCAATTAAGGTTTTATTTGTTTGTTCAATTTTTTTACTATACTCTTCCTGAATATCAAATGTTTTATTTTTGTATTTTTCATAAACTTCATAAAGGATCTCCTTATTTGCATAAATTTTGAATATCTTTTTTATAACATGAACAATATGTTTTTCAAGTTTTTCATAATTCATGCTTATAGGATAGCATCCTCTTATTTTAGCACCACTGCAAGTTACATAAGGGTGTGATTTTGTATTCTGTTTAGAATTCTTTTTTAGTACTATTTGCAGTTTTCTTTTGCAATGATAACAATAAAGTAACCCTCTTAATAAATAGTCATATTTAAGTTTTGTATTCGTTCCTTTTTTTTCTATAATACATTGCACTTTTTCAAATATATCTTTATCAATAATGGCTTCATGTGTATTATTAACTCTTATATGTTCATTTTTAGCAACTGTTCTAAATTTCTTTACTTTATATGATATTACTGTTCTTTTATTTTGAATAGTATTTCCAATGTACACTTCATTTTTCAACATATTGCATATAGTTACTTCATTCCAGTTATAACTTATTTTATTTTCATCCTGAACTATTCCTGTTCTTCTATAACCTGTTGGAGATAAATATTTATTGGTATTTAGGTAATTTACTATTTTCTGGCTTCCATACCCATTTGCATACATATCAAAAATTTTTTCAACAACATCTCTTACTTGCATATCTATAATCAATTTATTTTTTTTACTTGGATGTCTTTTATAACCATAAGCAGGGATACTGCACATATACTCGCCTTGCTTCTGCTTTTCTTTTAAAACACTTCTTATTTTCTTCGAAATGTCTTTTGCATAATAGTCGTTCATTATAGCTTTAAAAGGCGTTATATCGTTATTTATGCTGTTAATGTATGTATCTATTCCATCTGTTATAGCTACATATCTAATATTATTTTTAGGGAAAAAATCTTCTATATAGTATCCTGTTTTTATATAGTCTCTTCCTAATCTTGATAAGTCTTTTGTTATAATCATATTAATAGTTTGATTTTCTATATCTTGTAGCATTTCACAAAATCCAGGTCTATCAAAAGTTGTACCACTTACACCATCATCAACATATTCTTTTATGAATTTTAAATTGTTCTCCTTTACATATCTTTGAAGAATATTCCTTTGATTACTGATACTTTCACTTTCTCCATTTTCTCCGTCTTCTCTAGATAGCCTGATGTACATTCCGTACTTTAAAATTCGGGCTCAATAAATCTAGCATTTAACCTCCTATTCTTAACCAGTTATAACATGCTTAAAACATTTTCAAATAACTACTTTGCTTTTTTCTTTAAATTTTCTAAATAATCTTTAAATACTACTCCTATTGTTTGGCTTACATCTTTTTCTTTTTCTGTAAAAATACAATATGTATTGATTTTTAACTTATTTTCTTTTTTATTTTTATTCATAATTACGTCAAATTCTTTCTTATTTAATCTATTAACAGAATATTAAAGAAAATAGTTTTTATGACATTTGTATTTAAGAGTGTGTTTAGAAATATTTTCTACTAGTTAAATGAATTAATTAATAGTTGGCTCCGCATTATTTTTGTGGTTGGAAGTTTTTAAAGTCCACAGGTGTGGATTTGAATTTACAGTTTCCAGCTGGATGGGAGGAAGCTCGTAGGATAAAGTTTGCACAAGGTTTTACATCTCCAGCACCAAGAGATTTTGTTGGATTTGGTCCTTTAACTGAACCTGAAGCTTTAGCTTTATATGACTTTACTTTAGATAATAATTTTCAACTAATTTTAGCATATCATACTCAGGGTAAGGAAATTTATTGGCAGTTTCAAAATTATGCTCCTCAAAATGCTGAGGAAATTGGAAATGTTTTTGCTCAAGTTAGTGGATATTCTTTAGCTGAAGTTCCTTATAATTCAAGCTTTGCAGGATATAAGGATTGGTTTTTGCAGCAATTTAAGAGACCTGGATATACTATAGAAGCTGGAATTGGAGAAAATCCGTTACCAATTTCGCAGTTTGATGAGATATATAATGATAATTTAGGAATTTTGGTCTTGGGTGCCATTGTATAGTAAGGCTTTTATACATAAAATAATCCCCTGTTTCCGTTAAGAAACAGGGGATTGTTGAAATTAGTCCCAACAATACTTGAGGCAACATCCATCATTTTTAAGATGGAATCCTTCAAGATTCAAAGATTCCGGCGGGCAAATATTTTTGCCAAAGTAAATGGAGCTTTCTCCAAGCTGAGCACGCTTCAAACATTCAGCAAGAAGTTTTTTCTCAGGATGGTTGGCAATAGCTTCCTCAAAAGCTTTTACCTTCGTCTGGTCATTGTTGCAAGTGATTTCATGCAACCGATGGGCTAATGTCATGTTGTTTTCCTCCAAAAAATTTTTTTCTTGATGCAAAAATAAAACTGAAAAAGAGGATAAATACATCAAGATGATATTATTATATCACGACAAATTGTTTATGTCTACTTTTCTCCTAAATTTACATCAATATTATTTTCTTTTCCTTGTCTGTTTACTGTTAATGTTATTTTGTCTCCTGGTTTTTTTCTATAAATATAGGTTCTTAGTTCACTCATTTTGTTAATACTGTTTCCATCTATTTTTGTTATAATATCCCCCATCTTTATGTTGGTTTTTGCGGCTGGCCCATCCTTAGATATTTTTACAACATAAATTCCCTCATCAAAATCTATATCACTCTTCAAATATTTTACCACTTCTTTGTCATATGCAAAAATTCCTAAATATGCTTCCTCAAATTTTCCTGTGCTTATAAAGCTTTCTATTATCGGTTTTATTAAGTTTATTGGAATAGCAAATCCTATTCCTTCAGCTGATTCTATTTTAACTGAATTTATACCTATAACCTCTCCTTTTGTGTTGATAAGAGGTCCTCCACTATTACCTTGATTTATACTTGCATCTGTTTGTATAAGACTTTCCATGTAGTTTGAGTTTTTTTCTTCCTCAATTTTTATTGTTCTATTTAATCCACTAATTATTCCTGATGTAACAGTTCTTTGAAATTCCACTCCTATTGGATTTCCTATTGCATAAACCTTTTCCCCTATTTTTATATTATCTGAATCTCCTAAACTTAAATATTGTAAGCCATTTAAGCTTATTTTTACTATTGCTAAATCTAAATTTTCATCAGCCCACACTGTGTTTCCGCTATATACATTTCCATTTTCTAATGTAACATAACATGAGCTATACTTATTGCCTGCTAAGTGCCAATTTGTTATTATATATCCATTATCTGAAACAATAATTCCGGTTCCTAAGCTTAAGTTCTCAGTAGCATTTTTTTCAAATATATTGTCTCCTTTGTTTTTAATTTTTGAAATTCCCACAACACATTTAGTTGTATCTTCTAAGGTATTTAAGTCCTCCTTTTCCTCTTCTTCCTCTATGGATAAGCGTACTGCTGAATTATCATTTGGTTGTATTGTTGGGGCTTTAAGAATGTCAATTTTTAAATACATATTATATAATAAAATACTAATTGCTGAGGTTGCAATCATTAGTGCTATTGTTCCTATAATTCTTTTGAATTTACTTTCTTTTTTTTCATATCTATACATTTTTTCCCTCCTCACTCTATTTTTTCCTTTTTTTAAAAATTTTAAACAGTTTTTTATTGATTTGTTACGTCTTTAATGATATACTTATTTTATGTAAAAAAATGTCGTAAGGGTGGTAATTATGCAAAATATCATGTATGATTTAACAACTCCACAAAAGCTAATTTGGTATACAGAAGAAGTTTTTAAAGGGACATCTATTGAAAATATCACAGGAACTGTAATTATTCCTAATAAGGTTGATTTTTCTAGCTTAGAACAGGCTATTAATTTTTATGTGCAAAAAAATGATAGCTTTCGTCTTAAGTTTCTAAAGCAAGATAATCAAATTAAGCAATATGTTGAAACGTTTAATGAATTTCATGTTGACCTTGCCCAAATAAGCTCTAATGATGATTTAAAGAGAGTTGAAGAAGAAATTGCATCAACTGTTTTTGATGTGTTTAATTCTTTTCTATTTAAGTTTACAATGCTTAAATTTCCTGATGGACATGGTGGTTTTATTATTAATATGCACCATTTAATTTCTGATGCTTGGAGTGCAGGTATTCGGTGCATCTGAAATTATCAAGATTTATACTTGTTTATTGAAAAATGAGAATATTGATGACATTACTTACCCTTCTTACATAGATTATATAAATTCTGAACAAGAATATATGTTAAGTCAAAAATTTGATAAAGATAAAGCTTTTTGGGCTTCATCATTTAAGTCTGTGCCTGAAACTGCTTCAATTCCTGGAAGCATTGCCCTTAAAGATAATTTGTTGTCTTTCTCAAACAGAGAACAATTTACTATATCAAAAACATTATTAAAAGAAATTAATGAAATTTGTAAAAATAATAAATTTTCTACATTTAATTTCTTTATGTCTGTTTTTGCTATTTATATTAGTAAAGTTTCTGGTTTAGATGAATTTGTTATTGGAACACCTATTCTAAACCGTTGTAATATTAAAGAAAAACATACTTCTGGTATGTTTGTTAGTACTGTTCCCCTAAAAGTTAATTTAGGGGGTAATATTCAATTTGCTGAATTAGCCTCAACTATTTCTAGCAAATTTTTTAATATCTTTAAGCACCAAAAATATTCTTATGTTTCTTTATTAAAAGAGCTTAGAACTAAGGATAATACAATTCCTAATTTATATAACACATTAATATCTTATCAAAATATTAGAAGTTCTGCTCAAGTCTCAGAAACACCTTATGAGATTAATTGGGTTCCAAATAAGTATATTGCAGATGATATTGATATTCATATTTATGATATGAATGATACTGGTAATGTTAATATTGCTTATGATTATCAAACTTCAAAGTATTCAAAAAAGGATATTGTAAATATTCATAAGAGAATTTTAAACATTATTAACCAAATATTAAAAAATAGCAATATTGAAATTGATAATATTGAAGTTGTTACGCCTGAAGAAAAAAATAGAATATTATTTGATTTTAATGATACAAAAACAGATTACGAAAAAGATAAAGCAATAACAGAACTTTTTGAAGAACAGGTTAAGAAAACTCCTGATAATACTGCTCTTGTTTTTGAAAATAAGGAAATGACTTATGATGAGCTTAATAAAAAAGCAAATTCACTCGCTCATTACCTACGTTTGAAAGGAATTACTACAAACGATAGAATTGGTATAATGGTAAATCGTTCATTTGAAATGATTATTGCAATTCTTGCAGTATTAAAGGCTGGAGGAACTTATATTCCTATTGATCCTGAATATCCTAAAGATAGGGTTCAATATATGCTAGATAATAGTAATGCTAAGTTCCTTTTGACTTTTAAGAATTTAGAAACAAAAGTAGATTTTAAAAATAAAATATTTATTGAATTATCAAATAAAATTTATGAAGAAAGCTATATGAATTTACCAGTTATTAACACTCCTCAAGATTTAGCTTATATTATATATACATCAGGTTCAACAGGTAAACCAAAAGGCGTAATGCTTAAACACCAAAATATTAATAATTTTATTTGTGGTACAACAAATGTAATTGATTTTAATATTAACAAAGCTATTGTTTCTATTACTACAATTTCTTTTGATATATTTGTATTAGAAACATTGCTTCCTTTGCAAAAAGGCTTAAAGGTTGTAATAGCAAATGAAAATGAGCAAAACAACCCAAAACTTTTCAATGATTTATGTGTAAAAAATAATGTTAATATTATACAAACCACTCCATCAAGATTTCAAGCATTAATAAGCGATTTAAATTCGTTAGATTATATGAAAAACGTAACAGATATATTGGTTGGTGGTGAACCTTTCCCTGAAAATTTACTTGTTAAATTGCAGTCTATTTGTAATGCCAAAATTTATAATATGTATGGACCTACTGAAACTGCTGTATGGTCTACAATTAAAGATGTAACACATGAGGAACAAATTACCATTGGTACTCCTATTGCAAATACACAAGTTTATGTTTTAGATAGCAAACAAAATTTACTACCACCGTATGTGCCAGGGAACTTATATATTGGCGGAGATGGCCTTGCTAAGGGATATTACATGCGTGATGATTTGACAAAAGAAAAATTTGTTGAGAATAAATATATTAAAAATAATTTGATTTATGATACTGGAGATTTAGTATATTTTAATTATGACGGAGAACTTGTGCACCTTGGTAGAAGCGATTTTCAAGTAAAAATTAGAGGTTACAGGGTTGAACTTGGCGAAATTGAAAAAAATATTTCTCTTTTTGATGGCATTCTTCAAAATGTTGTTGTTGGAATAGATAATAAGCTTTTGGTTTGCTATTACACCTCAAATACAGAAATTAATGTTTCTAGCTTAGTTGCCTTTTTGATGGATAAATTGCCTAATTATATGATACCAGTGCATTTCCAAAGAATTGAGAAGTTTCCTTATACACCAAATGGAAAAATAGACAGAAAAAAATTACCTACTCCAAACTTAGATACAAATAAAAAGGTTGTTCCTGCCCGTAATTCTACTGATAAAATTTTAATTGAACTTTGCAAGCAATTATTAAATATAGATTCTATTAGCATAACTGATAATTTCTTTTACCTAGGCGGAGACTCTTTAACTGCAATTAACTTATGTGCTTTAATACAGGATAAGTTTAAAATATCTATATTAACAAGAGATATTTTAGAGCATCCAATCATTAGTGAATTATCTAATATAATTGCAAGTAAACTTGATGCAAAAAAGGAATTTAATATTCCTATTGCTAAAAAAGCGGATTTTTATCCTCCATCTTCAGCTCAAAAAAGAATGTATCTTTCTACAACTATGTCTGGTAAAGATTCTACTTTATACAATATTCCTGGTGGTATTATCATGGATAAAATGCCTGATATTACTAAACTTGAAGCATGCCTAAATGCATTAATTGAAAGACATGAGGAATTACGTACTTCTTTTGAAATTGTTGACAATAATATTGTTCAAAAAATTCATGATAACTTAACATTGAAATTAGATATATCAAATGATGCCATCTCTTTTGATGACCTAAAATCTGCTTTTTATGATTTTGTTAAACCTTTTGATTTATCTATTGCTCCTTTGTTTAGAGTTAAGTTAATTAAATTAAATGATAACAGAGTTGCTTTATTTGTTGATATGCACCACATTATCTCTGATGGTACTTCTTTGCATATTTTCGTTAGAGAACTTTGCAAATTATACAATAATCAGTCTTTAGATAAATTAAATATATCATATAAGGACTTCGCCGTTTGGGAAAATAACAGGCTTTCTTCTGGTGACTTTAAAGAGGCTCAAGATTTTTGGATGAATCAATTTAAAAATGATATTCCTGTTCTTAACATGCCTACAAACTACTTAAGACCTGCTGTTAAATCTTCTGCTGGTAATAAAGTTTATTTTAAATTTGATAAACGGTTTAACTGCTAAGATTTACAATACTTCAAAACAACTTGGTGTTACTCCTTACATGCTTCTTTTAAGTGTTTACTACATTTTACTTTCAAAATATTCTTCTCAAGAGGATATTGTTGTTGGCTCTCCTATTGTTGGTAGAAATATTGCTGAGCTATACAACTTAATTGGTATGTTTGTTAATACTTTAGCTATGAGAGCTAATATTGACTCTAATTTAAGCTTTAAAGATTTCCTATCTTACATTAAGGATATGTGCTTAAATAACTACAAATATCAAGATTATCCTTTTGATGAATTAGTTGATAAATTGAAAATTCAAAGAGATACAAGTAGAAATCCTCTTTTTGATGTTATGTTCATATATCAAAATAATGGAAACGCTACTGCTGACTTTGGAGACATCAAAACTGAATATTTCACACCAGATACTAAAATTTCTAAATTTGATTTGTCTTTAGAAGTTGTACCTGAAAATGATATATTAAATTTATCATTTGAATATGCTACCGCTCTATTTAACAAACAATTTATTGAGGATTTATCTAAACACTACTCAAACATTTTAACCTCATGTTTAGATAACTTAAATATTAAAATTTCTAATATTTGCATGTTAAGTGAAGCTGAGAAAAACAAAATATTATATGATTTTAATAATACAAAAACAGATTATCCAAAGGATAAGACTATTGCAGAGCTTTTTGAAGAACAAGCTAACAAGACTCCAAACAATGTTGCTGTTGTATTTGGCATGCAAAAATTAACCTACAAAGAATTAAATGAAAAAGCTAATAGTTTAGCCTATTGCTTACAAAATCAAGGTATTTTACAAAATGATGTTATTGGAATTTTCCTTGATAAATCACTTGAATCAATCATTTCTATTCTTGCAATACTAAAATGCAATGCTACATATTTGCCAATTGATATTAATTACCCTAATACTCGTATAGATTATATGATTAAAGATTCTAATTGCAAACTAATACTTTCATCATTGAATTTAGCTGATAAAGTTAAAAAATATGAAAACGTGCTTTTTGTGGATTTATCAAATGATGAAATTTATAGTAATAAAATAAATAATCCAAATACATATCTTTCTAGTGATACAACTGCATATATCATGTACACTTCTGGTTCTACCGGAAACCCTAAAGGTGTTATGGTTACAAATAAAAACATAGTTAGATTAGTAAAAAATACTAATTACATAAAGTTTGAAGAAAATGAGAGAATTCTACAAACTGGATCTATCGTTTTTGATGCTTGTACTTTCGAAATTTGGGGAGCTTTACTTAATGGATTTGAACTATATATCATCAAAAAACAAGAATTGTTAGATTCTCACTTACTTGAAAAATATATTGTAGAAAACAAAATTACTATTCTTTGGCTTACTGCACCTTTATTTAATCAATTAAGTGAAAATAATCCTGCAATGTTTAAAACTGCTCGTGTTTTACTTACAGGAGGGGATGTGCTTTCTCCAAAACACATTAATGCTGTAAGAGAAGCATGCCCAAATTTAACTATAATTAATGGCTATGGACCTACAGAGAATACAACATTTTCAGCTTGTTTTACTATAAATAAAACATATACAGAATCTATCCCTATTGGGTATCCTATTGCAAATTCAACATGTTATGTTGTTTCTCCAACATTAAATTTATTACCAGTTGGAGTTCCTGGTGAATTATTAGTTGGCGGTGACGGAGTAAGTAAAGGATACTTAAATAGCCCAACTTACACTGCTGAAAAATTTATAGCTAATCCTTTTGGAGAAGGTATTCTTTATAAAACTGGAGATTTAGTAAAATGGCTACCTGACGGTTCTATTGACTTTATTGGTAGAATCGATAATCAGGTTAAAATTAGAGGTTTTAGAGTTGAATTAAATGAAATTACCCTTAAAATTCATGATTTTCCAAATATTAAGGAATGTATTACTGTTGTTAAAAAGATCAATAATGAAAAGGTTATTTGTTCTTATTTCTCTTCAAGTAGTAAGATTGATGTAACTATTTTAAGGGATTGGTTATCTAAGTGTTTGCCTCATTATGCTGTACCAACATATTTAATTAACTTAGAAACTTTGCCAATAAATGCTAATGGTAAAGTAGATATTAATCACTTACCAGAGCCAAAATTATTAAATACAAAAGGAACAATAGTTGCAGCTAGAAATAGCATTGATAAACAATTAATAAATATATTAAAAAAATTATTAAATATTAATGAAATAAGTATTGATGATGATTTCTTTAAAATTGGTGGAGACTCTTTATCTTCAATCAATTTATGTGCTCAAATTCAAAATAAATTTGGATGTGAGCTATATGTAAATGACATTCTAGAAAATCCTGTAATTAAAGATATTTCAGATATTATAGCTAAAAACATTAATACATCTTCAAAAGCAGCTATACCAAAAGTAGAAAAGAGAGACTTTTACCCTTTATCTTCTGCACAAAAAAGAATGTATCTTTCTACAACTTTGTCTGGCGAAAATTCTACTTTATATAATATTCCTGGTATTATTATCATGGATAAAATGCCTGATATTACTAAACTTGAAGCATGCCTAAATACATTAATTGCAAGACATGAGGAATTACGCACTTCTTTTGAAATTGTTGACAATAATATTGTTCAAAAAATTCATGATAACTTAACATTGAAATTAGATATATCAAATGATGCCATCTCTTTTGATGACCTAAAATCTGCTTTTTATGATTTTGTTAAACCTTTTGATTTATCTATTGCTCCTTTGTTTAGAGTTAAGTTAATTAAATTAAATGATAACAGAGTTGCTTTATTTGTTGATATGCACCACATTATCTCTGATGGTACTTCTTTGCATATTTTCGTTAGAGAACTTTGCAAATTATACAATAATCAGTCTTTAGATAAATTAAATATATCATATAAGGACTTCGCCGTTTGGGAAAATAACAGGCTTTCTTCTGGTGACTTTAAAGAGGCTCAAGATTTTTGGATGAATCAATTTAAAAATGATATTCCTGTTCTTAACATGCCTACAAACTACTTAAGACCTGCTGTTAAATCTTCTGCTGGTAATAAAGTTTATTTTAAATTTGATAAACGGTTTAACTGCTAAGATTTACAATACTTCAAAACAACTTGGTGTTACTCCTTACATGCTTCTTTTAAGTGTTTACTACATTTTACTTTCAAAATATTCTTCTCAAGAGGATATTGTTGTTGGCTCTCCTATTGTTGGTAGAAATATTGCTGAGCTATACAACTTAATTGGTATGTTTGTTAATACTTTAGCTATGAGAGCTAATATTGACTCTAATTTAAGCTTTAAAGATTTCCTATCTTACATTAAGGATATGTGCTTAAATAACTACAAATATCAAGATTATCCTTTTGATGAATTAGTTGATAAATTGAAAATTCAAAGAGATACAAGTAGAAATCCTCTTTTTGATGTTATGTTCATATATCAAAATAATGGAAACGCTACTGCTGACTTTGGAGACATCAAAACTGAATATTTCACACCAGATACTAAAATTTCTAAATTTGATTTGTCTTTAGAAGTTGTACCTGAAAATGATATATTAAATTTATCATTTGAATATGCTACCGCTCTATTTAACAAACAATTTATTGAGGATTTATCTAAACACTACTCAAACATTTTAACCTCATGTTTAGATAACTTAAATATTAAAATTTCTAATATTTGCATGTTAAGTGAAGCTGAGAAAAACAAAATATTATATGATTTTAATAATACAAAAACAGATTATCCAAAGGATAAGACTATTGCAGAGCTTTTTGAAGAACAAGCTAACAAGACTCCAAACAATGTTGCTGTTGTATTTGGCATGCAAAAATTAACCTACAAAGAATTAAATGAAAAAGCTAATAGTTTAGCCTATTATTTAAGAAAAAATGGAATTGAAACAAATGACCTTGTAGGTATTATGGTTAATCGTTCATTAGAAATGATTATTGGTATGCTAGCTGTATTAAAAGCTGGCGGTGCTTACATTCCTATTGACCCTACTTACCCTAAAGATAGAATTGAGTATATGCTAAAAAACAGTAATAGCAAACTATTATTAACCCAAGAGCATTTACATGACATAACTGATTTTAAAAATTGCGTTTATATAGACTTATCAAATGATAGTATATACTCTTTGCCAAATGATAATCTAAATCACACAAATACTCCTGAAGATTTGGCTTATGTTATATATACTTCTGGTTCTACAGGACTTCCTAAAGGAGTTATGTTAAAGCAAAGAAATATTGTTAACTTTGTTTATGGTATAATGAAAGAATTTGGCTTTACTTATAAGGATACTATTGTTTCAATAACTACATTTTCATTTGATATATTTGTTCTTGAAAGTTTATTACCAATACTAAATGGACTAAAAACGGTAATCACTTCTGAAGAAGAACAAACTGATATAAAAATGTTTAATGAATTATGTAAGAAAAACAATGTAACTATTTTCCAAACAACGCCATCAAGGCTTCAAGCAATGCTTGCTAAAGAGAATTCTTTCGACTTTATTAAAAAATTAAAATACATATTAATAGGTGGAGAGCCTTTCCCTCCTGCACTATTAAAGCAACTACAGGAATCTTCTAAAGCTAGAATTTATAATATGTATGGTCCAACTGAAACTGCTGTATGGTCTTCTCTAAAAGATTTAACAAATGCCGATAAAATAAACATTGGAAAAGCAATTTCAAATACTCAGCTATACATTTTAGATAAATTTAATAACCCTCTACCAGTTGGTGTTCCAGGTGAATTGTTCATTGCAGGAGATGGAGTTTGCAAAGGTTATTATAATAACTTAGAATTAACCCAAAAAGTATTTTTAAATAATCCTTTTGTTCCAAATGAATTAATGTACAAAACCGGTGACCTTTGTATGTTATTGCCAAATGGAGAAGTTGAATACTTAGAGAGGGTTGATAATCAAATTAAAATTAGAGGTTTAAGAATAGAACTTGGAGAAATTGAAAGTAAAATATTAGATTATAATGGTATTGAAAAAGTTTGCGTAATTAAGCAAACAATAAATAATAGAGATTTCATATCTGCATATTTTACTGCTAGCAAAAGAATTAATCCATCTTCATTAAAGAAATATTTATCAAATTATTTACCAAAGTATATGATACCTTCATATTTTACGGTACTTGAGAAATTTCCTTATACTCCAAATGGTAAAATTGATAAAAAAGCTTTAAAATTACCTGAAGAAGTTCTTTCTAACAGTAGAGAAGCTGAATATATTGCACCAAGAACAGATTTGGAGAAACAATTTTGTGCTATATGGGAACAGATATTAAATGTAAGCCCAATAGGAATTACTGATAATTTCTTTGAGCTTGGTGGTGATTCTATTTTAGCAATGAATTTGAATCTTGAGCTTAAGAGTATAACAGATTCTATATCTTATGCTGATATTTTCAAATTTCCTACGATTGCTGAACTAGTTAAAAAATCTAAATCAAAAGATGAGGATTATGATTTTAAATACATGGAAAAAAATTATGATAAATATACAAATTTACTAAATAGCAATATACAAGTGCCTAATAAAAATACTCTAAAATATCAAAACTGTGGAAATGTTCTTATAACCGGTGCAACAGGTTTCCTTGGAATGCATGTTTTAGAAAGCTTTATAAATAAAGAAAAAGGTAAGGCTTATTGTATAGTAAGATCTGAACCTGGCCTTACTGCTGGTGCTAAATTACATCAAAAACTAAACTACTACTTTGGCAATAAATATGATAAATTAATTGGAAAGCGTATTTTTGCACTTACAGGAGATATATGTAAAACCGACTTTGGTCTAAACCAAGAAGATTTATCAACAATATCTAATGATGTTGATGTTGTTATAAATACAGCTGCAAGAGTTGCTCATTATGGAAATTACTATGAATTTTACAATATAAATGTTAAAAGCGTTCAATATGCAGTTGATTTTTGTAAAAGTTTTAATAAAAAATTATATCATATATCAACTCTTAGCGTCTCTGGCGAAGCCTTTGACACAAGTATTGCAAATAATAAGCAAAATGCAACAACATTATTTAGAGAAAATAATTTATATATTGGTCAGTCTTTAGAAAATGTTTATGTTAGAAGTAAATTTGAAGCAGAATGTTTAGTTTTAGATTCTATCATAGACGGATTAGATGCATATATATTGCGTGTTCGGTAACTTAATGCCAAGAGCAAGAGATGGTAAATTCCAAGACAACGTTATTGAAAATGCCTTTGTAAATAGAATTGCTGCATTTATTAAACTTGGTGCTATTCCAACAGGTATGCAATATGGTCATTTAGAGTTCACACCTATTGATAAAACTGCTGATGCTATTATTAAATTAGTTACACATCCAAATACACAAAATAGAATTTTCCACTTGTTTAATCATAATTTTGTATATTTGAATAAATGCTTAAAACATTTCAAAACAATAAATAAAGATTTTAAAGTATTACCAGATGAAGATTTCACAAAGCTTGTAAAGTCTACTTTAAATGATAAAAATAGAAAAGAAATTTTAAGTTTTTTAATAAATGATGTTGATAAGAATTTACATTTTATATATAATACTGATATAATTGTAAAGTCAGAAACAACAATAAACTATTTATCTAAAATTGGCTTTAATTGGTCAAATATTACAGATAAATACTTGATAAGATTTTTAGAATTACTAAGGAGTGTGATGTAAATGGGAAGTTTATTTACATTAATTGTACTAATAATAACGTGTGTTATTATTAACATAGGATTAACTTTTTCATTAAATAAAAAAAATAGGAATCAATTAACAACTCTATCTTCGCTAATATTTTTACTTTTACTTGTGTGGATTATAAGTTTAATTTTGCAAGTAACATTATCAAATACATTAAATATAAACCCAATGTTTTTTGATTGTTTTGCATATATTGGAATATGTTTTTTACCAGTAATTTTCCTTTTGCTTAGTATATCTTTTTCTACTACAAAATTCAAATTTACAAAAAAGCATTGTTTGCTTTTCATTATTCCAATAATTTCATTACTTTTATTGTGGACAAACAATTATCATCATTTGTTTTATAAAGTATATTCAACAAATGTTCATGAAAATATATATGGATTTTACTTTTACATACATTATTATTATACATTGCTATTGTATATTATATCATTATTCTTATTGCTTAAATATTCAGTCAAGAACTCTGGTTTCTTTTCAAAACAAGCAATATTAATATTTATAGGTTCATTAATTCCTATAGCAATAAACTTAATAGGGTTTTTAGATATTTTCAAAATGTCTATATATATGACACCTGTTGCATTTGCTTTTTCAAGCATTTTCATAACTGTTGCAATTTCAAAGTTTGACTTTTTAAAGGTTACTCCTATTGCATTGCAAAGAGTTGTTGATAGAATGTCTGATGGTTATATTATAATTAATGAAAACTATTATATTACTGATTTAAATAAATCATTTTTAGATTTGTTTTCTCTTAAAGCAAATGAAGTTAGAAATATGTATATTGGAGATTTATTAAATAAACTATCTAACAGCAAAAATAAAAATGATGACTTTTTAAAGCTTATTGCTTCTACAAAACACAACAATAATACTGTTAACCTTGAGAGACATTTTTCTCACTTGAAAAAATATTTCAACATAGAAATAAGCAGCATTAGAAATCATACCACATATTTAGGTACTCTAATATTATTTAAAGATATTACTCAGCATAAAAGTGATATGAAAACAATTAAAGATAACCAAGAAATATTAATAGAAAGAGAACGTCTAGCTACTCTTGGTCAAATGATTGGTGGAATTGCACACAATTTAAAAACACCAATAATGTCTATTTCTGGTGCTGCTGAAGGAATTATGGACTTAATAAATGAGTATAGAAACTCCATTGGAGATCCAGAAGTAACTATTCAAGACCATAAAGAAATTGCAAACGATATGGAAGAATGGATAAAGAAAATTCAAACTCATCTTTCATATATGTCTGATGTTATTAGCACTGTTAAAGGACAAGCTGTTGCTTTTTCTGATAATACTACATTTACAAAATTTACTGTAGATGATTTTATAAGACAAGTTAATATTCTTATGAAACATGAATTGAGCTATGCATTGATTGAACTAGAAGAAACCCTTGAAATTCCTGGCACTACAGTTGTAAAAGGAAATATAAATAGTTTAGTACAAGTTGTAAATAATATTATTTCAAATGCAATTCAAGCTTATAATGGCAAAGCAGGAGAAAAAATTGTTTTAGATGTTTATAAGGAAAATAATTTACTTGTTTTAAAAATACAGGATTTTGCAGGTGGCTTACCTGATATGGTTAAACAAAAATTGTTTAAAGAAATGATAACAACAAAAGGAAAAAACGGTACTGGTCTTGGTTTATTCATGTCTTATTCAAATATTAAAGCTCATTTTAATGGAAATATTAGATATGAAACTAGAAAAGGAACAGGAACTTCATTCTTTATTGAAATACCTTTATCTTAAGTGTAAAAATAAAAAAAACTCATAAATGAAATAAATTCATTTATGAGTTTTTTTTATTTTAGCTATTATTGTCATTATCATCAAATGCTCCAAATAGTTCATCAAATTTTGCTTCTAATTCTTTTTGTAAATCATAGGTATCATCTGCTTTTGGTTCTTCCTTCTTGATTTCTTGATTAACTATTTCTTTGTTTTGAGCAACCTTTGGTTCTTCTTTTGTTTTGTTTACTGGAGTTTCTTCAAATAAATCATCTAATGATTCAATTTTTGTATCAACCTCTTTGTTCTCCTCTTGTTCTTCAACATAAGGATTATATGGATTATATTTTCTCCATTTACCTCTGTCTATTGGTGGAACATCATTGTGGCTACATGCATATTTTTCAACCAATTTAGCTGTACTATATTTAAAGTAATAATATTTTGGTGCTTTTATTGGTTTTAGTCCTTTTTCTAATATAATACACATATCATTATCTAATCTTCTTAACTCATCTGGTGTCATTAATGCTCTTGCCATAATTTGTTCTGATTTATTATATCCCTGCCTCCACATATTTTTGTCTTTATTTACTGACCAACTTTCATGTCCAATTGTTTTTTCTCCAAGCTCCTTTGAGAAATATTCAACAGTTTTTTGAGAGTTACTTCCTAAGAAAAGACATGTATCACAGTTTCCAATTATTGTTTCATGAGACTTATCATATACTGCTTCTAATTGGTCTAAGTTTTGCAGAATAACGCTAAACGAAATTTTTCTACTTCTAGATGTAGAGATTTTTTTATCAAAGTCTGGTATTTTACCAATATTGGCAAACTCATCTAATATGAAGTATGTAGGTTGAGGAAGTTGTCCTCCACTTCTATCTGCAAAATCATACAATCTTTGTATCATTTGTGAGAAGAAAATTGTAAGTAAAAAGTCATAAGCTGCGTGTGTATCTGATGAAATTACATATACTGCTGTTTTTCTTTTTCCTATTTCTTCAAAATCTATTGTATTTGTTGAAGTTAGTTCTGCAATCTCCTTTGAATCGAATTTACCAAGTTTTGATTGCAATGTACTTAAAATTGAGCTATATGTTTTTTCTGGTGCAATTTCAATAGATTTGTAAAACATTCTTGCTGGATGGTCATAAGGTAATTGATTAATTAACTCTGTAAGTAAGTTTCCTCCTCCATTGCTATTTGCAGCTCTTACAAGTTCGGCACAACTTGCTAAGTTTTGCTCTTCTTCTGGTCTAGTTGCCAGCAAATAATATATTAAAGCCTTTAATAGCATTTCTGCCATATCATCCCAGTATGGATCAGAATTGCTTCCTTCAACTTTCTGTCCTTTAACTATTGTATTTGCAATAACGTCAACATCTATTTCACTCTCAATATGCATTAATGGATTGTATCCATCACTATTTTTGGGGTTTACAAGATTTAGTATTTTAATATCATATCCTTGTTCTCTTAAATACCCTGCTGTTTTATCATATAGTTCTCCTTTAGGATCTGTAAATACATACGAACCCAAAAGTTGATATGCATTTGGAATAACATAAGATGCAGATTTACCAGAACCTGAACCGTCCAACTACTAACACATTAACATTACCTCTTTTATCAACTGGTAAGTAATGCTTTTCTGCAAGAAGTATTCCTTTATTTCTACTTAATATAGAATATTCCTCGCCTTTTGCCCAATCACTTGAGCCATGCTCAACATCTGCATAATCATGTTTTGGCATTGTTTTTATCATACCAATTATTGCAAATCCAAATACAAGAATTGCTGCCCATAACTCACATTTCAGATAATTTCCAACATATTCTTTTGAAAAAGCCTTACCTAAATTTCCGTCCTATATTTCCCAGCTCACTATTCATTAAGGTTTCAATAAAGCTTCCATTTCCTTTTTCAACTGCTTCAATCCAACTAATGCTTACAGGCGCAATTAATACTATGGATAGTACAACCCATAGTATTATAGCAATTATGAAAACAGATTTGCATTTTTTTAGTGCATAACTTATTTTATTTCCCATTCTAAATCACCTATTCTTTAGTTTACTCTCTTACATTCTCAACTTTTCTTCCATTTTCTGCTGGAATAACTAAAATTTCTCCACCTTTTTGTATGTATTCTTTTAATGCTCTTGTATTAATTTTTGTTGGGTATGTTTTAGCATTCTTGGGCGGAATATCAATTCCTTTTCCTTCATCAACAAAATTCGCACAATTTAATTCTAAATTCATGCTTATCTCCCCTTTCCTTATTTATTGTTTTCTCTTACTTCAAAAGCAAAATAATTTTTAAATGGTTTTAATTTACATTTGCCCTTAACTTCATTTGTTTTTTCATCAATATATAACATAGGTTTTACTTCTTCTGTTGTTTCTGGATCTATAATTGAAATAGGTCTTTTTAAATTTTGTGTATATTCAACTTCTTTATACTCGAATTCTTTTTCGTTATATAAAGTCTTGAAACTAATTGGCATAGGTTTTTTTATAATGCTAACTTTATCGCCTTCTAAAAGTCCTACATTAACAACAACCTTTTCTTTTCCAAAAGATAAAATAATAAGTGAATTACCTTCTGGGCTTGGGTCATCTATATAAAAAGTTTTCTTAGTTTTTTCTCCAACATACTCTGATGTATAATCTAATCTTTGTATTGTAAATTTAGGAGAATTTTTAGCAAACTCCTTTTCAGTTTCATCTAATCGGTAAACAACTGTATTAACATTTACTGGATCTGTAATACTAAAATGTTTTCCTTCTAAACTTTCCATTTATTAGCACCTCTCTTATTAAAATTTATGCTACTTGTCCTCAGTATAATTACACTTAAATTATACTATAAAACTAGCATGTTTGTCAATATTTTACAGGTATTTATGTTAATTAAATTGTGATAAAATTATACTCAATATTATTTTTATCCAATATATCTTTTTCCCTGTTTGAACACGTAAATATTATTACTTGATTTTCTTTTAAATCACTATCAATATATTTAAGTATATTTTCTAATCTTGAATTATCATAATATGCAAAAGTTTCATCTAAAATTATTGGCATTTTTTCTTTTGTTATTTCCTGCATTGCTGATAGTCTAAGAGATAAATATAATTGATCTATAGTACCAATGCTTAGTTTATTTGCATTTACATATTCGCCGTTTTCAAGTTCTACAATTAAGCCTTCTCCGTCAACAAATTTAATTTTATTATATTTTCCAGCTGAAATTTTATCTACTATATTAGAAAGATTTTTTGTAAACTTTGGTGTTATTTCTTTTTTCATTTCTTCGTAAGCTTGCTCCATTGCTTGTTTTGCTATATTAATTGATTTATCTAATTTTAATAACTCTTCTTTTTCTTCTAAAGCTCCTTGCAATTTTTCTTCTATTTTAGCTTTTTCTTCTGCCCCTTTAATAGCATTATTATAATCAATTTCATTTGTATGTAATTGTAATTTTAATGCTGAAACATTATTCTCAAGTTCTTCTAAAATATTATCTAATGATATTAAATTTTCATTTAATAAATAAATAATTTCATTTTCATCAATTTTATCATTAAATTCATTTTTTAATAAATTATTATTTATTATTTTTTTATTATTTTTTTCTTGATTTATTTTATTAATATTTTCTTGTATTTTTTCAATATTATTTTCTACTGTTTTTATTTCTAATAAATATTTTTTTTCTTCTTCTTTTTTTATTTTAATATTTTTATTTATTTTTATTTTATTTAT
>ERZ773235.536-NODE-536-length-49221-cov-8.401111_pt1 | contig 49221 bp, 44 predicted proteins | sample MGYA00580522_ERZ773235 | MGnify/ENA primary metagenome ERZ773235 (study PRJEB29015, sample SAMEA2737797) | human gut metagenome | biome: human gut; feature: human-associated habitat; material: faeces | place: China | collected 2012 ...
GGGAGAGGGGCTGTCAAGTCCAGCGGAGCTTTAGCGGAGTGCACGAGCCTTGCGTAAGCAAGGCTCAGACTTGTACCTGATCCCTTTGGTTGTCTCCCTCTTTCATATTGATAGGTGTATTAATTCGAATAGCGAACCCGAGAAGTGCTATCCGACAAAAAGAACTATCGGTAGCCTGTTATAATAGTCATAGCTGAATGATATAACAGAAGCATATCCAAATAAAAGACTTTATACAAGCAGAGGCTTTCACAAAACGTGAAAGCCTCATTTGTTCATATTATTCAATCAGCAGGAACGATATAGTATATCCGCTCCTCCGGCTTCGCATAACCCAGCTTATCCCTTGCGATAGTTTCGATATACTCAACTTTATACTGTTCATCGGAATATCTGCTCAGCATTTTGTTTTCGTTCTCCACTTCGGCTACCTGAGCGGTGAGCTTCGCCAGTTCCTCGTTCTTCTGTGCTATTTCCACCTGTATCGAGATGAAATTATAAACACAGATAACAAGCGCAATTACGAGCAACGGTGCGAGTATAAGCATTACTTTATTGAATTTTCCCGATTTTGCCTTCGATCCTGTTGCCAACTGACATCTCATTCCTTCCGTGATTATTAATATTATTATATAACATTTCAGGAGAGGTTTTCAAGTCTGCTTTATGCTTTTTCATTTTAGCGTCAATATTTTCGTAAAGTTTAACAAAAGGCAGTATCAATTTATGTGCAATTGACACAAAGCACCTTATGACAGGCCACAGCAGTTTTCTTCCTATCAGTTTCACCGCCTTGAAAACGGTCTTTATCACAGCAGAACAAATAATCTTTATAAGCCTGCCCACAGTAAGAAAATACACTACCCCTCCGACGAATGCAGCTAAAAGATACGAAAGGCGGAAATTTCCGTTTCCCGTTTCCATCGAAAGCCCGAACAGGACAACGCCGCACAAGGAAAGATAAACAGTATCCTCCACTCCCGTGATAAAGCTGTGGTGAGGGATTATCAGACGTAATATGCGAAGCGGCTCATATAAGACTCCCAGTAATGCTCCGCAGACGCAAAAGCAGGCAATCTGCCACATCAGCGATGTTTCTTCGTTCATACACCCACCTACCTGAATATTCTTGATATGAAATTATCCGCATATCCCGACTTGTTATCACTAAAATGTATCGTGCGTATGTATCCCGTTATCTCAACAGTGCCGTTTTCACTGAACGCTGCACCCACCTCAAGATTCTCTCCGCCGATACGCAGATTGCCGAGCGCAGTATACATAGTTATGTTCTCATCATTGTACGAAATGATTTCTAGCACTCCGCCCACCTCCAGCTTTCTCCTGTCGGTCAGCGTCAGCTTCTGCAGTGATTTTTCCATAAAAAACACCCCCGAATGTTATTTACCGCATGATAAATAATATTCGGGGTATGTCCGTATTATGCTTATACCACTTCGTAAAGGTCTGAGGCGCCGTCCTTACCGACCACCTCAACCACCTTAAGAACACGGATCTTAAGCGGGCTTTTGCCCATATTTATCTCGATCTCATCTCCGACCTTGACATCATAAGAGGCTCTTGCAGGTTTACCGTTTACCGAAACCTTTTCAGCGTCACACGCCTCATTTGCCACTGTTCTTCTTTTGATAAGACGTGATACTTTAAGAAATTTATCAAGCCGCATAATAAACCTTTCCTTTAAAACAAAACAAAAAACGGAGGCTGTAAAAATACCGCCTCCGCTATTGAACCAGACTTAATTACTTAGCAACTGCATCCTTTAAAGCACTGCCTGCCTTGAAAGCGGGAACCTTAGAAGCAGCGATCTTGATCTTGTCGCCTGTACGGGGGTTAACGCCCTCACGAGCTGCACGCTCACGAACTTCAAATGTACCGAAACCAACGAGCTGGATCTTTTCGCCCTTGGCAAGTGTTTCTGAAATGCTCTCAACTAAAGCTGAGATTGCCTTTTCTGCATCCTTCTTTGTAAGATCTGCCTTTTCAGCAACCATTGTAACTAATTCTGCTTTTGTCATTTGAGTAATCCTCCAATTAAAATTATTAATATTGTTAAGCATAAAAGCTAACAGACGTAATACGGTCAACCGACTAATTGCTTTACGGTTAATCAGAATTTAAAAACAGCGCTTTTATCTGCTCATCTGACAGATTGTCGAGCGTTTTGCCTTGCGACCTCGTATTACTCTCAAGCTCTCTAAAACGCATTATAAACTTATTTACAGCAAAAGTCAAGGCTTTTTCGCAATCTTTTTTGATAAAACGTGATAAAATACAGCAAGAGAGTAAAAGTTCCCCAAAATTATCTTCGGTAAGTGCCTCGTTTTTGTCATTAATAGCTAACTCAAGGCTTGCAAGCTTTTCTTTCACAAGATCAACGGCTTCGCTTGTACCGGAAAGCGCTACGCCGGCATTTGACGCACGCTTGAAGACCTTCTCGCCACGCATAAGCGCAGGCAGTACCATCGGCACGCTGTCAAGGGTATCCGCAACGGTGTCCTGGTGCTTGGATTTCTTTTTGAGCTTGTCCCAGTTCTTAAGAACATCGTCAGAATTATTGACGTTTACATCTCCGAAAACGTGCGGATGACGGTAAATCATCTTCTTTGTGACATCATCGCATATATCGTTGAATTCAAACCTGCCACGCTCTTTTTCGATCTCACAGTGAAATACCGCCTGAAAAAGCAGATCTCCGAGTTCTTCTTTAAGCATTGCGGCATCATCTGCATCGATAGCCTCCATCACCTCATAAGCCTCCTCCAGAACATTCATCCTGACCGACTTATGATCCTGCTCTCTGTCCCAAGGACAGCCGTTCTCGCTTCTGAGTATCCTCGTCACTTCGAGAAGATCGTCAATATCATACTTGTCTTTAATTTCAAAATCCAAATCGTACACTTCCAATACCTGTCGGACTCTTTTTTCAGCCCGTTTTTAATCTTATATAATAATACTCTAAAATCTGTCAAATATCAAGATAATTTCAGAATTTTTTTCTTTTTTGTCGATTTAGCAAAGATTTAAGATTGATCTCGTTGAAGATTATCAGTAAAATTATATAAACCGCACCGCCCGAAGCTATCGGCAAAAACAGAGCCGTCACAGCATTTACGCATTCCCCGACAAAGCCATACACAATGCGTGATACGACAGCGCATACGACCCCTGCGCTCAGAGGAACAGCCATTCTTCTGATAATGTGAAAATCTATCCCGGTAACATTTTCAAGCGCAAAATATCCTCCCAGTGCAACCGCCGCATACATAATTACAGTTGAAACAGCCGCCCCGTTTATATTGATAGCCGGCACAGATATTGTAAATACGTTGAATATCAGCTTTACCGCACAGCCCGGAAGCATGAGCTTCACAGGAAGATCCGACCGCCCGATGACCTGAAATATTGAAATAAACGTAGACGACAAGGTCAGAAAAACACCGCCAAGCCCCAGTATAAATAGCGATGTCGCACTCACCGACACCTCCTGCTGTCTGCCCGAAAACAAAAACTCAAGTATCTGCCTGCTCATAGCCGACAGTCCGAGATACAGCGGAAACCCGATAATAAAGTTTGAACGCAGAACAACCGTCACCTTGCGTTCGAATTCCTTCCTGTTACCGAGCGTCCACGCACCTGCTATCTGCGGCAGTGCGCTCCTGCCGAACATAGCCGTGAAAGAAGGTATCAGCATGAACATCGTCCACGAAAGACCGGTATAACTGCCGTACATAAAGTTTGCAAGCCGCACAGCACCGCCCTGTGCTTTTATTATGTCCGAAAAACACGCCGTAAAATATCCCGGATCGGACGAAAGTGCAAAATTAAGACAGCGTGGTATCGTGATAAGGTCGATGAACGAGGACAGATTCACAACTATTGCGGCGGCGGAAACAGGAATGCAGGATTTTATCAGACGTTTTGCGATTACTGCCACCCTGTCTGTCGAGGTATCGCCCGCAGATGTATCAATAATCCTTTTGCAGACTTTTTTCCTCACAAGCAGGCAAACGAGTGCACACAGCTCGCTCACCGTAACGGCAAGAACCGCACCTGCCGCCGCATAAGGCATCATTATATCCACAGCCTCGCTTTCACTTCCTGCGATAACTCCGAATACACTTTCGCCGCCTGCATAGCATTTCATTCCGTATTCTATTATAAGATGCGACACAGAAAGTCCTGTCACGGCACGGCAGACCGATTCTGCGACCTGCGACACAGCCGACGGCATCATATTACAGCACCCTTCGTAATAGCCCTTATATACCGATGATATACAGCACAGAAAAACCGACGGCGCTATTGCGATTATTCCCCATACGCTCTGCGGAGATTGTGCGACCGTATCCGAAAACGGCCGTGCAAGCGCCAGTATTGCCGCAGTGCCGATAAGACCTGTCGCTCCGAATATCATGACAGCTGTTCTCAGCACCTTTTGCGCATTTGCGAACCTGCGTAAAGCTATGTTATCCGCAACCGCTTTTATTATAACAGTAGGAACAGCCGCCGCAGTCATAGCGAAAACAGGCGTGTAAAGGCTGTACGCAGTCGAGTAGTAGCCCATTCCGATACCGCCGAGTATATTGGTGAGCGGTATCTTGAAAACAGCGCCGACTATCTTGCTTATCACCATCGAAACAAAGAGGATTATTGTGTTTTTTACATAGGTATTTTTCAAACAATCAGTCCTTTCCGGTTAATTCTATTATCCTTGGGACAAGAATATACCGGATACGGCAGTAACGTTATCGCTATCGGCAAAAAAAGACGCTCACCCAAAACGGATAAGCGTCCTTTAATGCTGTTCTTTTTTATGCCTTGAAGTCAAACGGATGCTTTTCTTCGGGAACGGCAGACGGAACATACTGTTCATATGCCGGCTGTGCCTTTCCGCTGCTGAAATCTACCCTGTCGATTTTAAGCGCATCGTCATTCTTATTGCTCTTTTCAAAGCGATCGTCGGATTTCTCGGAATATGCCGCCTTGATCAGCTTTATCAGTTCTTCTACCGAAGAAGCCGTCACAAGCCGTTCCTCATATTCCTCTTTTTCCTCTTTCTTAGCCTCCTCAGCCTTTTTTTCGGCGGCTTTTTCTTTGGCTTTTTCAACGTTTTCGTTCTTTTTAAGGCTTTCCTTTATAAGTGCGTAATACGAAACGTTGCCCTCGCTGTCAACGCTGATACCGAGCTTTGTAACATTCTCCGAATCATCGCCGAGCTGTTTTCTTATTTCGGGCAGTTCGCCAATAGCCTTATCAATAATACCCTCGAATTTAGCCCTTTCGGTTTCGTCCGTAGCCATTTTTTCAAGAGTATCGGGAGTTATGACGCAGTTATACTCGCCCTTTCCTGTTGCGAGATGCTTCTGTGCCTCCTCATCCGAAGAAAAATCAGCCACAATAAAATCAACGTTCTTATATTTGCCTTTAAGCTGTTCAAGATATTTCTGTGCATCCGAGCTGAGTCTGACCGTTGAGGTTTCCTTTGATTTGTCGGCTTTGTCCGCTGCACTTACGCTGTAAGCAGGCTTGTATTCATAATTTGTGTTTACGGCAGACATAATAATACCACCCTTTCCGTACCTTTTCATTGACCCTTCTGTAAAGTATATCGGCAGGAAGGACGGAAACTTTAGTTTTTCGGCGGTAATACGCTTTTCGGCACGTTCCACCCCCGTGAATTCATTTCGTCAATAATAAACGATGCCGCTTCGTTTATGCCTCGCTGGTTGAATGTCAGCTTTGTCCTTATATCGCCGCTCACCGCACTGCAAAGTATCACGGCATATTTCTGTGCAAGCGAATTTTCAGCCCTAAGAAGCTCATTCAGGCGGTTCTTCTCGTCAATCATTCTTCTCCCCCGTAAGTCCGTTTATAACACTGATGTGACTGCCGTGTACTGCGGCGCATTTCTGCAGCTTTTCCTTAAGCTGAGGATCGGATATTTCTTCGGCGGCGGAAATATACCTGTTTCGTATATCCTTTTCCTCGGCGAGCAGCTTTTTAAGCTGTACAGCCTCGTATGATAACATATCGCTCATTTTTTGCCCTCTTTAAAACAGTATTTATATATAAATATAGCAGTTTGTAGAAAAAGTATGTTTTTTCAACAAAAGTGCTTGTCCTCAATCCCTATCCCCAAACCCCTTTCCCCGGGAAAGGGGCTATATTACTGGGGCTACCGCCCCTAGACCCTGTCGGGGGCTACGCCCCTGCGACCCCATTTTTATCAACGATAGAAGCTTTTCGACAGTCTGTTATATATAAATATAGTTTGCATTTCCGTTCGGATTATGCTATAATTTTATGGATAGACTGATTTTTTAAAAAAGAAAGGATTTTTAGCTTGGCAGATAAAGACTATATGCAGGAGATACGCAACTTCTGTATCATTGCGCACATAGATCACGGAAAGTCCACTCTGGCGGACAGGATACTCGAACAGACCGAAACGGTCGCACACAGAGAAATGGAAGAGCAGATACTGGACAATATGGATCTTGAGCGTGAAAGAGGCATTACGATCAAAGCCCGTGCGGTAAGGCTGAGGTACAAAGCCGATGACGGCGAAACCTACGTTTTCAATCTTATAGATACACCCGGTCACGTCGACTTCAACTACGAGGTCTCACGTTCGCTGAATGCCTGCGAGGGCGCAATACTTGTAGTAGACGCAACACAGGGCATCGAGGCGCAGACTCTCGCCAACACCTATCTTGCAATAGAACAGGACCTTGAGCTTGTTCCCGTAATAAACAAAATCGACCTGCCCTCCGCCCATCCCGATGAAGTAAAGGAAGAAATTGAAACGGTAATAGGCATACCTGCCGATGAAGCTCCGCTTATTTCCGCAAAAATGGGCATAAACATAAAGGAAGTAATGGAGCAGGTGGTAAAGAACGTTCCCGCTCCAAAGGGAGATCCTGACGCTCCTCTGAAAGCGCTTATCTTTGACAGCTACTATGACGCTTATAAAGGCGTTATCGTTTATGTAAGAATAAAGGACGGCACATTAAGACCGGGTGACAGGATAAAAATGATGGCTACCGGTGCTGAGTTTGACGTTGTTGATGTCGGATATATGGGCGCAAAGGCTCTTGAGAACGCTAAGGAGCTTCGTGCAGGCGAGGTCGGATATATAGCCGCATCTATAAAGTCGATAGGCGATACAAAGGTCGGTGATACGGTCACTCTTGTAAGTAACCCTGCAAAAGAAGCCCTTGCAGGCTACCGTAACGTAAACCCGATGGTATACAGCGGTATCTATCCCGCCGACGGTGCAAAGTACGGCGATCTGCGTGACGCTCTTGAAAAGCTCCAGCTTAACGATGCTTCGCTTACATTCGAGCCGGAAACCTCTATAGCGCTCGGCTTCGGTTTCCGTTGCGGATTCTTAGGACTTCTGCATATGGAGATCATTCAGGAGCGACTTGAACGTGAATATAATCTTGACCTTGTTACCACCGCACCGTCTGTTGTATACAAGATAACAAAGACAGACGGGGAAACTATCTTTATTGATAACCCCACAAACTACCCCGACCCGTCAGAAATAGAAGTGGCAGAAGAGCCTATGGTAAAAGCGAATATCTACACGCCGTCAGAGTATGTCGGCAGTATAATGGATCTGTGTCAGGAAAGACGAGGCACCTTCAAGGATATGAAATACCTTGATCTTAACCGTGTTGAGATGCACTATGATCTTCCGCTGAACGAAATAGTATACGATTTCTTCGATGCTCTGAAATCACGCACAAAGGGCTATGCAAGCTATGATTACGAAATGTCGGGATTTGTTCCGTCACGTCTTGTAAAGCTTGATATACTCCTTAACGGCGAGGTTGTCGATGCGCTCTCGTTCGTTGTTCATGCGGATAAGGCTTATGCAAGGGCAAGAAAGATCGCCGAAAAATTAAAGGACAACATTCCCCGTCAGCTGTTTGAGGTACCTATTCAGGCGGCGGTCGGCGGCAAAATTATTGCAAGAGAAACCGTAAAGGCTATGCGTAAGGACGTGCTTGCAAAGTGCTACGGCGGCGATATTACCCGTAAGAAGAAACTGCTCGAAAAGCAGAAAGAGGGTAAGAAACGTATGCGTCAGCTCGGCAGTGTCGAAGTTCCGCAGGAAGCGTTTATGGCAGTGCTTAAGCTCGATGAATAAAGGGCTTTATATCCATATCCCGTTCTGCCTGTCAAAATGCCCCTACTGCGACTTCTACTCAGTAGCTTTTGACAGCGATACGGCGAACAGATACAAGGACGCAGTGATAAGAAATCTGCGCTACTATCTGTCGCGGAACGAAAATCTCAGGTTTGACACTGTGTACTTCGGAGGAGGTACACCGATACTGCTTTGGAGTGAGATATGTGATATTATGGACGAAATTCAGCCGTACATTGCCTCAGACGCAGAAATTACCGTTGAAGCAAATCCTTGCTGTACCGATGAAAACACACTTTGTTCATTAAAAGCGTGCAATGTGAACAGAATTTCATTCGGCTTGCAGAGCGGTATTGATAACGAGCTTAAAGCGCTCGGCAGAAGGCATAACAGCAAGGTCGGCGCAGATGCTGTAAAAATGGCATACAAAGCAGGCTTTGACAATATTTCGGGCGACATAATGCTCGGAATACCGCTTCAGACAAGCGACAGCCTTATTGAAACGATAAACTATATGACTTCCCTGCCGCTAAGTCACATTTCGGCTTATATGCTGAAAATTGAGCCGGATACGCCGTTTTCAAAGCGACAGCTTATCCTTCCCGATGAAGACGGATATGCAAACATTTATCTTGAAACGGTAGAACGTCTTTCAGATAAAGGCTTCAGACAATACGAGATAAGCAATTTTGCAAAGACGGGTATGGAGAGCAGGCACAATCTCAGATACTGGCGGTGCGAGGAATATCTCGGCATAGGTCCTGCCGCACATTCCTATTTCAACGGGGAACGTTTCGCTGTCGGGCGTGACCTGAAAGCGTTTATCGAAAGCGAGGTTCAGCCTGCCGTTATAACAGAGCGTGAATGCGGTGACTATGAAGAATGGGCTATGCTGAAATTGAGGCTCAGCGAGGGACTTGATTTTGATACGGCTGAAAAACGTTTCGGCATAACAAAAGACGATATATTAAAAAAGTGCAGGCTGATTCCCGATGACCTGTATAAAACGGACGATAAGACGATAAGCCTTACCCCGAAGGGATTTCTGGTATCAAATGCCGTTATCGGCATATTAACGGATATATGATTTTTGGAGGAGCTATGAACAAGGAATCACTTAAAGCCGATATTGAATCGGTACTTTCCGACAAGTATGAAGTTACAGCGGACAAGGCACAGCCATATCAGCTGCACGAGGCACTTTCATCTGCGATAATGAAACAGATAGCGCCTGTCTGGAAAGACAGCAGAAAGGCTCATCTTGCCACACGCAGAGCGTGCTATTTCTCAGCCGAATTTTTGGTAGGCAGAGCCATTTACAATAACCTGCTCTGTCTTGGTGTAGAGGACGATGCGAGAGAGGTTCTTTCCTCACTCGGCGCAAAACTGTCCGACCTTGAAGAAATTGAAGATGCCGCACTCGGAAACGGCGGTCTTGGCAGACTTGCGGCTTGCTTTTTAGACAGTGCCGCTACATTGTCTTTACCGCTTGACGGCTACGGAATACGTTATAAGTACGGACTTTTCAAGCAGTCTATTGTTGACGGATTTCAGAAAGAAGAGGCTGACGACTGGACTAAGTACGGCGACCCGTGGAGCAGAAGAAACGAAAGCGACAAGGTAATTATAAACTTTGCAAATCAGTCAGTTGTTGCAGTGCCTTACGATATGCCGATTGTCGCATACGACACAAGAAACATAGGAACACTGCGTTTATGGCAGGCTGAGCCTGTGAATACATTCGATTTTCTCAAGTTCAATGCACAGGACTATGTAAACGCAAGCATAGAACAGATAAAGGCTGAGGATATTTCGAGAGTGCTTTATCCTAACGACGATACAAGAGAGGGCAAGATTCTCCGCTTCAAGCAGCAGTATTTCTTCTGTGCGGCTTCTCTTGCCGATATTGTGAAAAAGCACAAGGCGGCAGGATATGACATTGAAAAGCTGTACGAAAAGGTTACTATTCAGCTTAACGATACCCACCCCGTCATATCTATCCCCGAGCTTATAAGAATACTTGTAGATAACGAGGGTCTTTCATTCGAAAAGGCTCTTGAAATTGCCAAGAAGACATTCAACTACACAAACCACACCGTAATGGCTGAGGCTATGGAGAAGTGGGGACTTGATATAGTAAAGGAAGTCCTGCCCGAAATTTACGATATCATTTTACAGATAAACGAAGCTTTCGTTGCCGAAATGTACGCAAAGGATATGCCCAAGGGCAAGACCGACTATATGAAGATGATTTCCGGCGGCGTTGTACATATGGCTAAGATGGCGGTTTACTGCTCAAGCTACACAAACGGCGTTGCGGCGCTCCATACCGAGATACTTAAGAACGATGTTTTAAAGGACTGGTATCAGCTTTTCCCTGAGAAATTCCAGAACAAGACAAACGGCATTACACCAAGACGCTGGATTGCCCTTTGCAACAAGGAGTTATCATCGCTCATCACCGAACAGCTCGGTGATAATTCGTGGGTGACAGACCTTTCAAGGCTGAAAACGCTTGAAAGACTTCGTGGCGACAACAATATGATGCAGAGATTCATGGATATAAAGCAGGAAAAGAAAAATCAGCTTGCCGCATATATGAAAGCAAAGGACGGAATCGAAGTCGATACAAACAGCATTTTTGACATACAGATAAAGCGTCTGCACGAATATAAGAGACAGCTTCTCAATGCGTTCAGCATCCTTTATATCTACTTTGGTATCAAGGACGGAAGCATAAAGAACTTCTACCCGACCACGTTCATATTCGGTGCAAAATCCGCTCCCGGATATATGAGGGCAAAGGCTATCATCAAGTATATAAACGAGATAGGCAGACTTATCAATGACGATGAAGAAGTAAACAAGCTGATAAAGGTCGTATTCGTGCAGAATTACAACGTTTCCTATGCGGAAAAGCTAATTACTGCCGCCGATATTTCAGAACAGATCTCTACCGCAGGAACAGAAGCGTCCGGTACGGGAAATATGAAGTTTATGCTCAACGGCACTGTTACTCTCGGCACATACGACGGTGCAAATGTAGAGATAGTGCAGGAGGCAGGCGAAAGCAACAACTACATCTTCGGCGCAAGGGTCGAGGAGCTTGAAAAGATAATGAAGGACTATGACCCGAGAAAGCTTGTCAGCAAGAACCCGAAAATCAAGCGGGTGCTTGATACGCTTATTGACGGCACGGTGAGCGATGGCGGAACAGGCGATTTCAAGGAGCTTTACTTTGCTCTGACAGACGGCGCAAGCTGGCACGTTCCCGATCATTACTACCTGCTCGGCGACCTTGAATCCTACGTTGAGGCAAAGCTGAAGGCAAACAGCGACTATGCAAACTCCCGTCTTGACTTTGCAAGAAAGTGCTGGGCGAATATGTGCTTCTCGGGCAAGTTCAGCTCGGACAGAACGATAAGCGATTACGCCAAGGAGATATGGAAGATAGAGCCGGTACAGCTGTAATAACATAGAATTAAGGCAATACCGAACTTTATATCGGTATTGCCTTAACTAATACAAGGAGGAGATATGAAAGTAACAGAATTCAGCAATAAAACAAAGGTTGACAACGTCCGACCGGAATGGGAAAAGTATCTCGGAAAAGAAGATTTTATAAGCTACAAGCCTTCTTATGTCGGCGGAACGGAACGTGATAAATTCGAGAAATTCACTTTTCCTGCCGAAAAAACAGGTGATATTACATATTATCTGTACAATCCGACAAAAAACGGAGCTATCCGTGAATGCGGTAAATATCCGCTTCTTGTATTTATTCACGGTGCAACAAACTCATTTGACGGAAGAATATGTATATCGCACAGCGGCGGCGAAATGTTTGCAACTGCCGATTATCAGCAGAAAATGGGTGGCGGTGCTTTTATACTTGTGCCTCTGGCGAACGAAAAGAAAGATGAAAACGGAGAACTGTGCGACAGCTGGAACGAAAAGTATTTTCCTTATCTAAAAGACATTATAAACAAGACAGTCAACGACAATCCGATTTCTGACATAATTATCGCAGGCGGTTCTTCAGGCGGATATATGACATGGGGAATGGTACTAAACTATCCTGAACTATTTGACGGCTGTATACCCGTTTCTTCAGGATTCATGCCTTCTATCAGTCAGCTTGAAACGCTTGAAAAAAACGGCGTAAATGTGCTTTATGCCTGTGGCAGACACGATGAATTCGGTTGCTATAAAAAGGAATACAGCGAAATCTATGACTACATCTCAACAATGAAAAACGGAATCTGCTATACTCCCGAATGGACAAGAAACGGCGACCACGGCGTCGCTTCGCTGTTTTTCGGAATAGAGATGGGTCAGCACTGTATGATTACACAGGTACAGGCGAACCTTATCTATGATGACGGAGCGCCGTATTGTGATAAAATTCCAAACGGCATTACAGGTTGGATAAAGACCTGCCATAGAAATAAGGAGTAAGAAATGGTAACAGGTATACACCACGTTTCATTCAAATGCAGTAAGGGCGAACAGCTTAAAAAGGTTATCGCTTTCTACAGCGATACGCTCGGCATACCGATTATAAGGCGATGGGGTCCCGACTGTGACAATCCTATCGGAGTTATGTTCGATACGGGAAACGGCATAATCGAGGTTTTCTCAAATGCCGAAAACGACTTGCCGCAAGGCGTAATAAGGCATTTCGCACTGAGCGTGACAGATGTGGACGAGCTTGCGGACAGGATTGAAAAAGCCGGATATGAGGTATTCGTAAAGCCGAAAAACATTTATATTCCTGCCGAGAATCCGCTTGTAGCAAGGATTGCTTTCTGCTGCGGACCGCTCGGAGAACAGATAGAGCTTTTCTGTGAAAAGTAAACAAAACAGCCGCAGACCTGCGATAAAGCGGTCTGCGGCTTTGCTGTATTCAGCTGTCGATTTCGGGTATGCCAGTAGTGTAGCCGTAAGCTGAGGCACACTCTTTGGCGAGGGTCAGGAACAGCTCTCTTGTGGCTGTAAGGGCGGAGAGCAGGTCGTCCGCATCGTAGCGGGAAAAGCAATCGCCAAGCTTATCGACGACGAACGGCTCTGCCCACTGCTCTGCCATTCTGCCGTTATGCCATGTATCGTAAGCGGTGCCGTGAATGCAGTGTTCATACATCTCGATAACTGTGATCAGTTTTGTCTTGAGATAGCCGTCCACGCACATTATCGCTGTCCAAAGCTCTCCACGTCTGATTTTCTTCTCTGCCCACACGGTGTGGAACATAAAATCATTTGTAAGATTACGGAAACTTTCCTCTGATAAAGCGGTAAAATCACAGGGTGTGATTTTTGATGATTTACAAATAAGCTGTGATATGCCGCAAGCGTCATAACAAAGCGAAAAACCACGATTCAGAATAAAATCAGCATTGTGTGATTTAAGTAGATTTACAAGGCTGTCCTCAGACATAACAATCATATCGACATCAAGTGATTTTTCGAATAGGATACGGCGTTCTTTTTCTCCGGCAAAAGTATCTTCAACAAATGAATATACAGGCTTACCCAGTTTACCTATTATATTATTTTCATAAAGCAATATTTGAGGTTCTGAGCAAGCAATAATCAGATCGAGGTCGGAATATTCGTCCGCCTTTGAAATTTCTCTTGCCTGTGAGCCGACAATTATTACCGCCTTTATTTCGGGCTGAACTTTGCACACAGCAAGCAAACGTTTCATCAGTTCATCGTAACGATTCATAGACACCTCCGTTAAAGCAGAAAATGAAAAGCCACAGTAAAAAACTGTGACTTGGTTTGTAGAAAAAGCCTGTATTTGATGTACTTCTGTTATATCTTTTAGTATTTCTCTATGATAGCAGGCTACAGATAGTGCTATTTGTCGGACAGATTCATTGTTTTTATTTGCACTGCTATTTATTACATTTGCCATCATTTTCTCTTTTTGTAGGGGAGGCGGCTTGCCCCTCCCGTCGCACTAACTTCTAACCATTCACCGAGTTTATAATCTGTCAACTATCAACCGTAACCCAAAGCTTAATTTCCTTACAAATTGTTTATGATAAGCACTACAATATTTCGGGAGGGGCGAGCCCCTCCCCTACGAAAAGTTATGCACGAAGATATACATATTATCAGGATAGTGCGTTTTTTAAGGTCAATGTCGGTGCAGTTTTACCGGTACACTCACGAAATTATTAACAACCTGTCGGCACGGAAACGGTTTTAAGCAGTGTTGGCGATATATTTCACCGGATGGGCTTTAATAATCAGTTAATCGACAGTCTGAAGCCACAGTAAAAAGCTGTGACTTTTATTATTTACGTTAATACTCAAGCGGTTCAAGCTTTGTGAGATCGAACGGGGTTTCCTGATATACGCAGAAGTTGAGCCAGTTTGAGTACATAAGGCTTGCGTGACCACGCCAAGTAAAGTGCGGTGTCAGCTTAGGGTTATCATCGGGGAAATAGTTATACGGCACTTCTATCGGTATGCCCTTTTCCACGTCACGCATATACTCATCCTTGAGCGTGTTCCTGTCGTACTCGGCGTGACCTGTGATAAAAATCTGTCTGTTCGTGCGGTCTGCAACTATATATGCTCCCGCAATGTCCGAATAGGCAAGCAGTGCAAGATTAGGATTGGTTTCAATATCTTCCATCTTTACACCCGTATAACGTGAATGGGGTACCATAAAAATATCGTCAAAGCCCTTGAGAAGCGGGTGGTTGATTGCATTTATCTTATGAGGGAAGATGCCGAACATCTTCTTGTCAAGCACCTGCTTCTGAATACCGTAATGATAGTACAGTCCTGCAAATGCCGCCCAGCAGATATGCACCGTGCTGAATGCGTGAGTTTTACTCCACTCCATTATATCGCACAGCTCCTTCCAGTAATGGACGGAGTTGAAGTCGAGCAATTCAACGGGTGCACCTGTTATAATAAGTGCGTCAAAATACTGCTCCTTTATCTGATTGAAGGTGGTGTAGAAGTTCACAAGATGCTCCTGCGAGGTGTTTTTCGGATTGTGGGTTTCCGTTTTCACAAGAGTAATATCCACCTGCAAGGGAGTGTTACTGAGCAGCCTTAAAAGCTGTGTTTCGGTAACTATCTTTGTAGGCATAAGGTTTACTATAGCGACCTTCAGCGGTCTTATGTCCTGTCGTGATGCTTTTTCATCAGCCATAACGAAAATATTCTCGTTGACAAGCGTGCTGAAAGCCGGCAGATTATTCGGTATTTTAATCGGCATTTACATCATCCTTTTCATTTCGTCATAATATTTGATTATACCACACGAAACGTATAAATGCAAGCAAAACAGATAATATCACCGAATTTGCGTGATTATTCCGATAACTCCCGATAAATCGTCGCAACTTGCAAAAACCTTTTCGGTAATTTCCGACGGCACATCGACTATATCCTTTATGAACACTGTCCGTATACCCGACGCTATGCCTGCCCTGATGCCGTTTGAACTGTCCTCGACAATAAGACATTCCGACTTGTCAAAGCCCGTCTTTTCGGCGGCTGTTATAAATATTTCCGGGTCTGGTTTTCCTCTTGTTATCTCATCGCCGCCGATAATTCCGTCAAAATATCCGAGTATACCCGAATGCTCAAGCTCCTTAGCCGCAGAAGCGTGATATGTAGAGGTGGCAACGTACATTCCGACTTTATTCGCTTTAAGATATGTGCAAAGCTCATCAAAGCCTTGCTTTACCGGTATGCCGTTCTTCTCTTCGTAATCTGCAAAATACTGCTTTGCGTATCCCCAGTATTTATCAAAGGGGTAATCCTCGCCAAGCTCGGAAAGAAAGAGGGTCTTCATCGAATCATAATTCAGTCCGATAGAACGGTACGGAAGCGAAAGGTCAAACGGCAGGCTGTACTTATCAATCACATACTGCCACGCCTTAAGCCCTATCCTTTCGCTGTCAAGAAGCGTGCCGTCCATATCGAATATTACCGCTTTAATCATTTATTCACCGCCACTACGGCACTGCATCCGTCAAGATGAACACTGCCCGATAAATCTATCTTCTTTCCGGTAAGCACATCTGTGAATTCACCCGAAATACCGGGATTGAAGTCAAACGGATTATAGTCTATATTAAGAAGCGTTACAACTGTTTCGCCGTCACAGTCACGTCTGAACGAGAACTGTCTGTTTAAAAGCTGTAAAGGCGTATAATCGCCGTGAGCGAGTGCCTTTGATGAGGTACGCAGATTACACAGCGCAGTGATCTCGGCTGTGAGGTCGGCTATACCCTCAGCCCTGAACTTTTCCTCGTTATATTCAACACGCAGAGCGTCATCGCCGTTGTGCTTGTCGCCCTCGATGCCGTACTCACTGCCGTAATAAACGCCGGGTATGCCGGGCATCGTGAACAGGAGCGGGTAAATCACGGGAAGCTGGCGCTTATTGTTAAGCATTGTGGCTATTCGTGAAACATCGTGATTGTCAACAAAGCTGTAAAGAAGCTTTCCTGTATAAAGACACCACTGCTCTTTTCCGAACTGGCGGTTGAGCGAATGCGCAATCTCGAACATATTAAGGTCGTTGAAGCTGGAGAACAAGCCCTTATAGCATTCGTAATTTGTCACGCTGTCAAGCATTTCGGGATTCATCCAGCGGTTATAATCGCCGTGGAGCGTTTCGCCCATCAGCCAGAAATCGTTTTTCAGCCACTTGCAATGGCCGTGCAGTTCCTTCAGGAAATTAAGGTCGAGGCAGTACGCAACATCAAGGCGAAGTCCGTCAATGTCGAACTCCTTTACCCACCCTGTGATGACCTCCTTTAAGTATTCCTTTACTGCGGGGTTGTACAGATTCAGCTTTACAAGCTCGTAATGTCCTTCCCAGCCCTCGTACCAGAAGCCGTCATTATAGCAGGAATTTCCGTCATTGATATGAAACCAGTCACGATAACTGTTGTTGCCGTTTCTGACCTCAACGAATTTTGTGAAATCTCTGCCGACGTGGTTGAACACGCCGTCAAGTATTACCTTGATGCCGTTTTCGTGCAGCTTTTTGCAAAGTGCGGCAAAATCAGCGTTTGTGCCGAGTCTGCTGTCTATTTTTGTATAGTCAACGGTATCATATCCGTGCGCTACCGACTGGAACACAGGTCCGAAATATATAGCGTTGAAGCCCATTTCCTTTATATGAGGAATAGCATCCTCTATCTTTTTAAGTCTGTTTTCGGTGTTCTCCGAATAATCGTTTGTCTTGGGGCAACCGCAGAATCCTAAAGGATAAATGTGATATACCGCAAAGTTTGTGAAATCGCTCATTTTGAAATCTCCCTTATTTATTTTACACATCCGTAATGGCATAAAGCTCCGCCGCCGAATCGAAAACCGGTTTATCCGAAACGAACAGAGCAATATTATGCTCCTGCGCTTTAAGCAAAGCGTCGGCATCCGGTTTTACCTTTTCGCAAAGCACAACACAGGACGCACCCGTGTGTGCCGCTACGGCTATTGTGTTTACGTTTCCTATAACGGTGAACCAAGCACAGCCGTCAAGGTCTTTGGTCATTGCAAGGCTTAACAGGTCGCACGAAAACACATTATTTATAACACTGTCTTCGTTACCGCTGTTAAGCACTCCGAACAATCCTTTTCTTATAAGCTGTCCGACCGTCATTTGTGAAACCTGCCTTTACCGATTTTTCGATTCATGCCGTGTTATATGCAATATGCACAAATCATATTGCTATTATATCACAATCTGTCACTTATGTAAAGTTGAAAAATACACGTTGAATTTGTAGAAAATGACGGTTTTTAGGTAAAAATAGAGTAAATTTATCCGATATAAAAATACCGATTAGTGCAACATCCACAAAGAGTTGTGCAAATTTTGGTTACTAATATATAGTGAAATTTACATAGCAAATATGTTATAATTATCATATTCCCGTGAGTCTGCAAGAATTGCGGGTCAAATCCAAGGAGGTTATATAATGGGTTCCAAAGAAAAAAATACCGTACCGTTCAACGGCACGCCCGAACAAGAAAAGGCACTGCGTGAAATGATCGGTAATCACAAGGGTCAGCAGGGCGCACTTATGCCTGTACTGCAACAGGCTCAGGAAATCTACGGCTATCTTCCTATTGAGGTTCAGTCAATAATAGCCGAAGAAATGGGAATACCGCTTGAAAAGGTATATGGTGTTTCTACATTCTACTCGCAGTTCTCACTTTATCCCAAGGGTAAGTACAAAATCTCAGTATGTCTGGGTACAGCCTGCTATGTTAAAGGCTCCGGCGACATATTTGCAAAGCTCTCCGAAAAGCTCGGAATTTCAGACGGAAAATGTACACAGGACGGCATATTCTCACTTGACGCCTGTCGCTGTATAGGAGCGTGCGGACTTGCTCCCGTAATGACAGTAAACGACGATGTATACGGAAAGCTGACCGTTGACGAAATCGACGGTATTCTGGCTAAATATACAGAATAATGTTTCCGGAAATTTCTCTGAACATTCTTGATGTTGTGCAGAATTCTATCGGCGCACGGGCTTCGCTTGTCGAAATAACCGTCAGCATTGACACAACGGCGGATACTCTTACGGTCATCATCAGGGATGACGGCTGCGGAATGAGCGAGGCGGAGCTGTCAAGAGCCGTCGATCCGTTCTATACCACAAGAACAACGAGAAAATACGGATTCGGAGTACCTTTTTTCAAAGCCGCATCGGAAATGACCGGCGGCAGCTTTGAGATAAGTTCAAAAGAAGGAGAAGGTACTTATATAAAGGCTGTTTTTGTACTGTCGCACATTGACAGAATGCCGCTGGGCGATATGACGGGTACGCTTATATCGCTTATAAATGCGAACTGCCGTATAGATTTCAGCTATAACTATTCGGTTGACGAAAAGCGGTTTTCGCTTGATACAAGGCAGCTCAGAGCCATACTCGGCAGTGTTCCGTTAAATATACCTGAGGTCACGGGATATATCACCCGTTATCTTGAGGAAAATACAGCCGAGGTAAACGGCGGCATCAAATATTAACGACCACGAAAGGATAATTTAAGATATGAAATCTCTTGAAGAATTAGCTGCTATCCGTGACAAGATGCAGAACGTTGTGAACCTGAGAAGCGAAGCATCGGACTGCACAAGAATTGTTGTCGGAATGGCGACCTGCGGAATTGCGGCAGGGGCAAGACCTGTTCTCAAAGCATTTTCCGACGGGATACAGGAAAAGGGCATAAAAGACGTAATGGTAATACAGGAAGGCTGTATCGGTCTTTGCCAGTATGAGCCTGTTGTTGAAGTCATCACACCCGGCAAGGAAAAGGTGACCTACGTCAATATGACATCTGAAAAGGCTGTAGAAGTAATCGAACAGCACATTATCGGCGGCAACGTTGTAACGAAGTACACGATAAACTCCGCTATGTAAAATCTGAAAGGAAACTAATATATGTATCGTTCACAAGTATTGATATGCGGTGGTACCGGTTGTACTTCTTCAGGCAGTGTTAAAATTGCCAAAAGATTACAGGAAGAAATCGACAAGAACGGTCTTACCGACGAAGTTATGGTAGTCCGCACAGGATGTTTCGGTCTGTGTGCGCTCGGTCCTATTATGATCGTTTATCCTGAGGGTACATTCTACTCGATGGTAAAGGAAGAAGATATTGCGGAAATCGTTTCGGAGCATCTGCTCAAGGGACGTATCGTTACACGTCTTGTATACGATGAAACAGTCGCAGAAAACGAGATAAAGTCGCTCAAGGAAACCGACTTCTATAAAAAGCAGCACAGAATCGCACTGAGAAACTGCGGTGTAATCAATCCCGAATGTATCGACGAATATATAGGAAGAAACGGTTATGAGGCACTCGGAAAGGTCCTCAAGACAATGACTCCCGATGATGTAATTCAGGTAATTCTTGATTCGGGTCTGCGTGGCAGAGGCGGCGGCGGATTCCCTACAGGCAAGAAGTGGCAGCTTGCAAGAAACCTTGTCAAGGACGCAGATCAGAAGTATGTATGCTGTAACGCCGACGAGGGCGACCCCGGCGCATTCATGGACCGTTCGGTTCTCGAAGGCGATCCCCACGTTGTAATCGAAGCTATGGCTATTGCAGGCTATGCAATAGGCGCAACACAGGGCTACATCTACATAAGAGCGGAATACCCGATAGCCGTTCAGCGTTTACAGATAGCGATAGATCAGGCAAGAGAATACGGTCTGCTCGGAAAGAACATTTTTGACAGCGGATTCGACTTCGACCTTGATATAAGACTTGGCGCAGGCGCATTCGTATGCGGCGAGGAAACAGCGCTTATGACATCTATCGAAGGTAACAGAGGCGAGCCCAGACCCCGTCCTCCCTTCCCTGCGGAAAGCGGTCTTTTCAAGAAGCCTACCGTACTCAACAACGTTGAAACATACGCTAACATTCCTCAGATAATCCTTAACGGTGCTGACTGGTTCGCATCTATGGGTACAGAAAAGTCAAAGGGAACAAAGGTATTCGCTCTCGGCGGCAAGATACACAACACGGGACTTGTTGAGGTTCCTATGGGTACTACACTGCGTGAGGTTATTTACGAAATCGGCGGCGGTATCCCCAACGGCAAGGCATTCAAGGCGGCTCAGACGGGCGGTCCTTCGGGCGGATGTATCCCTGCGGAGCATCTCGATATACCGATAGACTATGATAACCTTATCGCTATCGGCTCTATGATGGGTTCGGGCGGACTTATCGTTATGGACGAGGATAACTGTATGGTAGATATTGCGAAGTTCTTCCTTCAGTTCACCGTTGATGAGTCCTGCGGTAAATGTACACCCTGCCGTATCGGTACAAAGCGTCTTTACGAAATGCTCGAAAAGATAACATCGGGCAACGCTACTATGGAAGACCTCGACAAGATGGAGAAGCTGTGCTACTATATCAAGAACAACTCTCTGTGCGGTCTTGGTCAGACAGCTCCCAACCCCGTTTTATCAACTCTGCGTTACTTCAAGGACGAGTATATCGCACACGTTAAGGATAAGAAGTGTCCTGCAGGCGTATGTCAGGATCTTCTCACATACAAGATCATCGACCTCAAGTGTAAGGGCTGTACAGCCTGCGCAAGAGGCTGTCCTGTCGGAGCAATCTCGGGTACTGTCAAGCAGCCCCACAGCATTGATACCACAAAATGTATCAAGTGCGGTGCTTGTATGGCTAAGTGTAAGTTCGGTGCAATTATTAAGGAATGATCCGGTTTGACGGATAACTGAAAGGAATAAATTTTACTATGGTTAATATAAAGATTAACGGCATAGAGTACGCAGTCGAAGAAGGTACAACCATCCTTGAAGCCTGTCGTCAGAACGGCATCAAAATTCCTACTCTCTGCTGGTTAAAGGATATAAACGCAATCGGTGCGTGCCGTATCTGCGTGGTTGAAATGACAGGCGCAAGAAGCCTTGTTGCATCGTGCGTTTACCCGTTATCGAAATTTGATGAAGGCAAGAACATTCTGACGCACTCCCCTGCTGTATTACAGAGCAGAAAGATGACGTTACAGCTTTTGCTTTCAGATCACAATATGGACTGCCTTGCCTGCTCAAGAAACGGAAGCTGTGAGCTTCAGGAGCTGTGTAAGGAGCTTGGTGTTGACGATACGACATTTTTCGAGGGCGAGAAGAACGAGTACGATATTGACTACAGCTCGAAGCATATGTTCCGTGACAACAACAAGTGCATTCACTGCCGCCGTTGTATCGCCGCCTGCGACAAGCTACAGGGTATAGGCGTAATCGGCGCAAACAACAGAGGCTTCAAGACAAGCATTGACTGTGCGTTTGACCTTGATCTTGCCGAGACCGCCTGCGTATCTTGCGGTCAGTGTATAACAGCTTGTCCTACAGGTGCGCTTGCAGAAAAGGACGATACGGACAAGGTATGGGACGCACTTGCAGATCCAGAAAAGGTAGTTGTTGTACAGACAGCACCCGCAGTAAGAGCATCGCTCGGAGAGGCATTCGGCTATCCTATGGGCACACCCGTAGAGGGCAAGATGGTTGCGGCTCTTCGCAGACTCGGCTTCAATGCAGTATTTGATACAAACTTCGGTGCAGACCTTACTATAATGGAGGAATCGCACGAATTCCTTGACAGAGTTACAAACGGCGGTGTACTTCCGATGATCACATCATGTTCACCCGGCTGGATAAGATTCTGCGAGGCTTACTTCCCCGAATTTATCCCCAACCTTTCTTCCTGCAAATCTCCTCAGCAGATGAACGGTGCTATCACAAAGACATACTGGGCAAAGAAGATGGGAATCGACCCCAAGAACATTGTAAGTGTTTCTGTGATGCCGTGTACAGCTAAGAAATTCGAGATAGGCAGAGAGGATCAGTCTGCGGCAGGCGTTCCCGATGTTGATATTTCAATCACAACAAGAGAGCTTGTCAAGATGATAAACCGTGCGGGCTTACGCTTCAGAGATCTGCCTGACGAGGTTGCCGATTCGCCTTTAGGAAACGGCACAGGCGCCGCTGTTATCTTCGGCGCTACGGGCGGCGTTATGGAGGCTGCACTTCGTACAGCTGTATGGAAGCTGACAGGCGAAGCTGCAGACAGCCCCGTTGAATTCAAGGATGTAAGAGGCGTTGAGGGCATCAAGACGGCTGAATACAAGGTAGGCGACCTTACTGTAAAGGTAGCTGTTGTATCAGGTCTTGCAAACGCTAAGAAGTTCCTTACCAAAGTTAAGAACGGCGAGGTAGAATGCCACTTCATCGAGATCATGGCTTGTCCCGGCGGATGTGTAAACGGCGGCGGTCAGGTTATCCAGCCTGCAGATGTACGCAACTTTACGGATATCCGTGCTGAGCGTGCAAAGGCACTCTACAGCCTTGATGACGCAAACAAGCTCAGAAAGTCACACGAAAGCCCCGATGTAAAGGAAGTATATGAAAACTTCCTCGGAGAACCCGGAAGCCACATTGCTCACGAGATTCTTCATACATCGTATAAGGCAAGTCACTTAAGCAAGTAACAACCATTATATAACCGTGAACCGCTCTGCTGTACGGCAGGGCGGTTTACATATTTCCATACGGCTTGCGGATGCTATGACAGATTTTAGTTAATTTACTTTTAGCTAATAAGTTAAACTCTGAAAATCGTTACATACATTAGTTTATATTGAATATTTTTGAAACAAAAAATGAGCGTTACACTGTTTTTATTGGTTAATTCGCACAATAATATTATATTAATTTTGACTATTATGTGAATTGAATTAAGCGTTGCAATGTGGTAAAATCAATGTAACAGATGTGTGTAAACGATTGCAACACATTACATTATGGAGGTTTTTTAATATGAATTTCAAAAGAATTCTTGCAGGCGTTATGGCCGGTGCTACCGCTATTTCTCTTGCAGCTTGCTCAAACAGCGGCAACGGAGGCTTTGACTCAACAGCTACTTCTGATACTTCAAGTACCGGAACAACGATTGATGATGAAAAAGAAAATCCGGTCAGCGTAGGCAATATCAGTTTAAACGCAGGTGAAGATGTTGAGCCTGCAGAGCTTCAGTATCTCGGCTGCTACGATATAACAAAAGCCGGTGACGTAAAGCCTGCATATAAGTATTTCTCGGAAAACTACGGCTGTACAATCAAATGTACAATAGTAGGATCGCTCCAGATACTTGAAAAGCTGACAACGGCTATTTCATCGGGCGAATCTCCTGACCTTGTTGACTACGCAGACAACACATTCCCGCTCATTATGTCAAAGAATATGTACACACCTCTTGACGAATATATGGATCTTTCCGCTCCTCAGTGGTCGGGTCTTGAGCAGTATATAAACAAGTACAAGTGGAACGGCAAAAATTACTACTACCCCTGGGCTTATAACGTTTCACCCTACTTCCTTATCTACAACAGAGGAGTATTTGAGCAGATAGGTCTTGAAGATCCCAAGGAGCTTTATGATGAAGGCAAGTGGACATGGGAAGCAATGACCGATGTGATCCGTAAGTTCATCGACTCTGATACCGACGGCAACAGAACAGGTCTTTACGGTGCTACCGAATATTCAGCACAGGCAATAATCGACTCAACGGGCGTACCGCTTATAGAGATCGGCGAGGACGGTAAGCTGGTAAGCAACTTCAACAACGCAAATGTTGACAGAGCTGCTACATTTATGCAGTCGCTCAAGAGCGAAGGCCTTGCAAAGTTCCAGGAAGGCGTTATAAACATTGACGAAGATCCTATCGTTTCGGGTACGGCTGCATTCCAGGGTATGGGCGAATGGATCATCACGAACTATGCAAGAAAAATGACGAATGATGATTCTCTCGATATATTCTTTGTACCCTTCCCCAGAGATTCACAGGCTGATGAATATTATTATTCAATGTCGGCATTCGGTTATCTTGTACCCGCAGGTTCAAAATATGCAAAGCAGGCATCGGTATTTATTAACTGCTGCCGTCTGAGCAACACTGATGAGGAGCTTAAGGCTACAACAAAGACAAGTATCATGAAGAACAAGAAGTATACGGATGAACAGTACGACTTCCTGTACAGCTTCAAGGAAATCAACAATTTCCACGCTGTAGTTGATGAGCCTTACGGCCTTGACGAAACAACAGGTCAGATAATCAAGGATATTCTCGGCAACACTCTGTTCGATCTTCAGAGCGAAACATACGCAGGTCAGTCTTGGACTCAGATGCGTGAAGCTAATATCGGTTCAATCAACAAGCAGATTGAATACTACAACGGTCTTATCACAAGCGGTAACTCCTGAGTAGAATAAAGCGAATAATAATTATAACCGCAGTTTTCGGACTGCGGTTATTTTTATGCGTTTTTTGCATAGCAAAAGGGCTTTGAAAAACAAAGCCCTCGTATTATTTTACGGATTTACTTTACCATATCGCTGTTATTGATAGCGGAAACAAGTGCGCTGACGGAGCTGTTGATGATGTCGGTATGGATGCCTGCGCCCCAGAACGAGTTTCCGTTCTTGTCGCATATCTCAACATAAGCCGCCGCCTTTGACTTTGAGCCTACCTCTATAGCGTGTTCATTATATGTTACTAAGCTGTAGCTAAGTCCAAGGCCGTTCTTTATAGCGTCGCTCACTGCGTCAAGTCTGCCGTTGCCGCTACCGGTATACACTGCCGTACTGCCCTTGTAATCTGCTGTAACTGTAGCAGTGATTCCGCCGTTTTCCTGCTTATAGTGTGCCTCGGTGATTTTCAGTGCGGTTTCCTTATTCACGAAATTACTGCGGAATACTTCGTACACTTCATCGGGAGTAAGCTCCTTATGCTGATGGTCGGAAACGGATTTAACCGTATAGCCGACTTTTTCACGGAACTTCTTAGGCAGATCTACACCGTACTTCTGCTGTAACAGATAACCGATACCGCCCTTTCCGCTCTGGCTGTTGATACGGATAACGTCACCGTCATACTGTCTGCCTATATCCATAGGATCTATGGGCAGATAAGGAACTGTCCAATGCTCAGGGTCCTTTTCCTCACGCCACTTCATACCCTTTGCGATAGCGTCCTGATGTGAGCCTGAGAATGCCGCAAACACGAGAGAGCCACTGTAGGGCTGTCTGTCGTAGACCTTCATACAAGTCATCTTCTCGTAAACCTCTGTTATCGAGGGCAGGTCGGAGAAGTCGAGCTTCGGGTCTACGCCGTGCGAGTACATATTAAGAGCAAGCGTTACTATGTCAACGTTACCGGTACGTTCACCGTTTCCGAACAGAGTACCCTCTATTCTGTCAGCGCCGGCAAGCAAGCCAAGCTCGCTGTCTGCAACGGCACAGCCTCTGTCATTGTGGGGATGAAGCGAAACGATAACGTTCTCCCTGTTCACCATATTCTTGCACATATACTCAACCTGACTTGCGTAAACGTGCGGAAGCGACATTTCTACGGTAACGGGCAGATTGATTATAACCTTATCATCGGGAGTGGGCTGCCATACGTCAAGCACCGCATTGCATATCTCAAGCGCAAATTCAGGCTCTGTTCCGGTAAAGCTCTCGGGCGAATATTCAAACTTGAAATCACCGGGTGTCTTTTCTCTGTATTCCTTGAGCAACTTTGCTCCTTCAACGGCTATGTCAATAATCTCATTCTTGGGCTTTCTGAATACCTGTTCTCTTTGTGCAACAGAGGTGGAATTATACAGATGTACAACTGCGTGCTTTGCACCTGCAAGCGCTTCAAACGTTTTCTTTATGATGTGTTCTCTTGACTGTGTAAGTACCTGAATAGTAACGTCATCGGGGATAAGGTCCTGTTCTATCAATGCACGGCAGAATTCATATTCCGTTTCGGACGCTGCGGGGAAACCTATCTCGATCTCCTTGAAGCCTATCGCTACAAGCACCTTGAAGAATTCAAGCTTTTCTTCAAGATTCATAGGAACTATAAGCGCCTGATTTCCGTCACGCAGATCGACACTGCACCATATAGGAGCCTTGTCTATGTACTCCTTTTTTGTCCAATCAAGACACTGTACAGGAGGCATGAAATATCCTCTGGAGTATTTGTTTGTGTTCATTGTACCTTTCATAAATTATGTCCTTTCCCTATTTGGTTTTCCGATGCAGGCATTTAAAAAGCAATGTAAATACACAAAACCCCGCCTCTGTAAAGAGACGGGGTAAATCCTCGTGGTACCACTCTTTTTGACACAGCGTTCTTACTGCCGTGTCCGCTTATGCCACATCTAACAATGTGCTTCTCTGTAACGGGAGAACCCGTCATAACTTACTGCAATGTTCAGTCATGCGACTCTCAGGCGAGCTATATCCGACCTTTAATATTGCCTTGCACCAAGCGGCAACTCTCTGTAAATAAACGTGCGGCTTTTTTCCTGATCAACGTCTTTTCCTATTAACAGATATTATTATATCTCAGAAAAACACATTTGTCAATAGTTTTTTACAAATTATTCACCTATCATTTCAATAAGCTGTTGCTGACTTATGACCGTAACGCCGAGCTGCTGTGCTTTTGTCAGCTTGCTTCCTGCCTCCTCGCCTGCGAGAACGTAGCTTGTTTTCTTGGAAACCGAGCCGCTGCACTTGCCGCCGTTCTGCTCTATAAGGGTTTTTGCCTCATCTCTTGTCATATCGGGGAGCGTTCCTGTTATAACAAATGTCAGACCTGCCAGCTTGTCGCTCTTTACATCAGACTGATATACCGTGTTCACGCCGTAAGATTTCAGCCTTTCGATAAGCTCCGTCATATGAGGCTCGTGAAGTGCAGTGAAGATGTTATTTGCAAGAATATCACCGAAATTCTCTACAGCGGAAATTTCTTCGGGCGAAGTTTCCGACAGCTTTTCTATACTGCCGAAGTGCTTCATCAGAAGCTGTGCGTTTTTCTGACCTATACCCTTTATTCCGAGCGCGAATAAAAGCCTGTCGGGAGAATTCGTTTTTGAATTTTCGATATTTGCAATCAGCTTTGAAGCCGAAACCTTTGCAAAGCCCGGCAACATTTCAAGGTCCTGCTGTTGAAGAGTGTAAAGATCGGCAACGGTGCTTATAAGTCTGTTTTCTACAAGCTGTTTTACTACCGCTTCTCCCAGCCCGTCGATATTCATAGCCGGTCTTGAGGCGAAATGCTCAATATTTTTAAGAAGCTGTGCGGGGCAATCAATGTTCACACAGCGGATAACCGCCTCGTCCTCCGCCCTTTCAGCCTTTCCGTGACAAACGGGGCAGATATGGGGTATAACGAACGGCTCGCTGTTTTCGGCGTGGCTTACGCTTCTTACAACCTCAGGGATAATATCCCCTGCCTTGCGGACAGCGATAATATCGCCTATTCTTATATCCTTGCTGTCGATATAGTCCTGATTATGAAGCACCGCTCTTGATACGGTAGTACCTGCAAGCCATACAGGCTCGAACACGGCAACGGGAGTGAGTGCGCCCGTCCTGCCGACGTTTATCTCTATATCAAGCAGTTTCGTTTCCTTTTCTTCGGGGGGATATTTGAACGCTACCGCCCACTTAGGCACCTTTGCGGTACTGCCGAGCTCGTTTCTGAGTTCAAAATTATCGACCTTTATGACCGCACCGTCAATATCGTAGGAATAACTCTGTCTGTTTTCGCCTATCTCCATAATGCGTGAAACGGCATCTTCGATATTATCAAAGGTCTTATAGCCGTCTATCACATTGAAGCCGAGCGATTTCATATAGTCAAGGCTCTCGCTGTGGCAGGTAAGCTCTCTGCCCTCGATACGCTGAAGATTGAATACGAATATATCAAGTCCTCTTGAAGCTGTCACCCTGCTGTCTTTCTGGCGCAGTGAGCCTGCGGCGGCGTTACGGGGATTCTTAGCCGGCTGTTCATCGTTCTCAAGCTGTTTTCTGACCAGCTTTTCAAAGTCGGCTTTTGGCATATACACCTCTCCCCTGACTTCTATAAAGGGTATCTTTTCGTTAAGCTCCATAGGTATCGACTTTATGGTTTTCAGATTTTTAGTGATGTCCTCGCCCACAAAGCCGTCACCTCGTGTAGAGCCTCTTGTGAATATTCCGTCCTTGTATTCAAGCGAAACAGATAAGCCGTCTATCTTGGGTTCAACGCAGTATACAGCCTTGCCTACGGCTTTTTTCACACGCTCGTCAAATTCATACAGCTCGCCTTTTGAGAATACGTCCTGCAGGCTTCCCATCTGCACCTCGTGAGTTACCTTCTCGAATGTGTTGATGGCATATCCGCCGACGTGCTGTGTGGGAGAGCTTTCGGAAACAATTTCGGGATTTTCCGCTTCTATCTCCTTTATTCTTCTCATCAGCCTGTCGTACTCATCGTCCTCTATAGTAGGATCGTCAAGAACATAGTAGTTGAAATTGTGCTGTTCGGCTTGCTTGCAAAGCTGTTCGTATTCACTTTTTATCTGCTCTTTATCCATTGTAATTCCTTCCGTTTTCGGTTATTCATACGGCTCTGCCTCAAAGTCATTTATTGCATCGACAATGTCTTTATCTTCGGATACCACATGAGTGAAGCTCTCCGGCACATTTCCGACAATGACCGTTTCGGCAATAAGAAAATCTCCGCTGACATCTGTTTGCACAGAATACATAGGTATGAATGCGGTAACGCTAACAGTTGTACGCATTATCATTCTGTGAAGCGTCTGGTTAAGTCCTGCATCGGTAAACTCGCTTATAAACACTGCATCGGCATAGCCCTTAGGCTCTACCTTCATTCTGACGGTAGGCCCTGAGCCGTGAAAAAGCGGTAATCCGCTGAGCGTTCCGACAGTAAGGTCAACGTTTTCGGTTTCGCCTTTCATCAGTCTGTCGTTTATCTCGGTCAGCATATCGTTCTTAATGCGGTTTATCAGCTTGGTGTTGCTTTCGATGGAAGAAACTCTGCCGTCAGCGGTATAGCTGAGCTTTACAAGGGCGCTGTATCCGGCATCCTCTCCAAGCTCTGTAAGACGTTCGTTTATCGCATCGTCTATAAGGCTCACAGTTACCGCTCTCGAATTATATTCGCACACGTTAATTATATTAGGTCTTATCATAAGCTGCAGCATTCCGGCAAAGCCTAAAAGAATAAAAGCCGCACCGATAAGTTTAAGCCCGAGCCTGCGTCTGAATTTCGATAAATCTCTTTTCATAAAATCACCCGTTCAAATATAATACTATATTCTGAGCGGGCGGATTTTATGATATTGATTACTTCATCTTATAGAATGCCGTAAATGCCTTATATGCCATATAAACGTCATTTTTTGCGGTAAGCTCATACGGTGCGTGCATAGAAAGCACGGGAACGCCGACATCTATCGTATCAATGTTAAGGTTTGCGATATAAGCCGCAACAGTTCCGCCGCCGCCGAAATCCACCTTGCCAAGTTCGCCTGTCTGCCATACGACATCGTTCTTGTCAAGCATATTGTGGATAAGTCCGACATACTCGGCGCTTGCGTCACTTGTACCCGACTTTCCTCTTGCGCCGGTGTACTTTGTGACAACGATGCCCTTGTTTACAAATGAGCAGTTGTTACGCTCGTAGCCGTCGGGGAATGTGGGATCGTAAGCCGCATTTACATCTGCTGAAAGGCAGCGTGTGGCGGAAATTACCGTTCTTCCGTCACTGCCCATATTCTCGGCTAAATCGTAAAGGAAGAACTTGAGATATGCCGAGCGTAAGCCTGTGTTGCCGTCACTGCCTGTTTCTTCCTTGTCGGTAAGAACGCAGACGGCGGTCTTTTCGGGAACGGCTTTCATATCAATAATTGCGGTAAAGGCAGTGTATGCGCAAACTCTGTCGTCCTGTCCGTATGCGCCGACAAGACTTCTGTCAAAGCCGACATCCTTTGCCTTGAAGGCAGGAACGCATTCAAGCTCCGCACTTAAGAAATCCTTTTCAACTATGCCGTATTTCTCGAAAAGGATATTCAGCAGATTGAGCTTTACCTTTTCGCTTATCTTATCATCTCTGAAAGGTCTTGAGCCAATGAGGATATTAAGCTCCTCGCCCTTTATCAGCTTTGTTGCGGGGCGCTTGTACTGCTCTTCCGCAAGGTGAGGCAGAAGGTCGGTCACAACAAACACAGGGTCGCCCTCGTCCTCGCCTATTCTTACCGTTACCTTGCTTCCGTCCGACTTAACTATCACACCGTGCAGTGACATAGGAACTGTAGGCCACTGATATTTCTTGATGCCGCCGTAATAATGCGTCTTGAAGTATCCCAGCTCATCACTCTCATAGAGGGGATTCTGCTTTAAGTCAAGTCTGGGGGAATCAATGTGTGCGGCAGTGAGATTTACACCGTTTGAAATATCACTCTTGCCGATAACGGCTAAGATGACCGCCTTTTCTCTGTTGAGAACGTATATCTTATCTCCTGCCTTGTACCGGACCTTCTTGTCGAAGGGCTTGAAGCCTGCCTTTTCAGCCATAGCGACAGCGGTTGCGGCAGCCTCACGCTCGGTTTTTCCTGCGTCAAGAAATTTCTTGTAGCCCTCGCAGTATTTGTCTGCCTTTTTTTCTTCCTGCTCGCTCATAACAAGCGTTGCGTGTTTTTTTACATAGAACAGTTTTTCCTTAAGCTGTTCTGCCTGTGATTTCTTTTCAGCCATTTTTCTTTGCCTTCCTTTATTTTTTATAAAGCCTGCAATAAATATCGTAGGCATTTGTTATCTTGTCGACATAGTGCGCCGTGTCGGGATTCGGAATATCGGTCAGTATGCCGTTTTTTGTATATCTGCTGTCCTCAAGCCACGATGAAACACTGCCTGAACCTGCGTGATATGCGGCGGCCACCTCGCCCAGTTCCCCGAAGGTATCGGTAAGATAACCGAGCAGAAAGCAGCCGTAACGAATATTATCCTCGGCGTTGTACATATTATCGAAGGTCATATCGGGGTCGTTTTCCTCGTCCAGCTTGTATCTTATCCACTCAAACGTTTCGGGCATTATCTGCATAAGCCCTCTTGCGCCGAGATAGGACTCGGAGTTTTCGTTGAATCCGCTTTCAACGCATATAAACGAGTATACTACATACTTATCCAGCTTATACTGAGAAGAATAGCGATTGACAAGGTCGCTGTAAAGCATAGGATGGGTGGAACGTTCATATTTATCCGCACCGAAGAACACTCCGAATACTGCCAGCGTCACTGCGACAAGACAGACGAAGGTTATTATCAGCGGTTTTCCGCCCGTATTCTTGCGTTTTCTCTTAGTTGCCATTTATTATCTTTCTTGCTGTGGCATCGGCTTTTGCTTTAAGCGTATCAATATCGCCGTTATTTTCGATGCAGAAATCGCTTTTGCTTTTGTAATATTCCGCATCGTGCTGTGAGCCGAGCCGTTTTTCAGCACTTTCTCTTGTTATATTGTCACGCAGCATAATACGCTGTATCGACTTTTCCTTGTCGCAGGTGACGCTAATTATTCCGTCACATATAAAATCTATGCCGCTTTCAAAAAGCGTCGGTGCGTCAAGCAGTACAAAGTGCTTATCCGTATTACCGCACATTGAGATAACCTCGTAGGTTATGTAAGGATATATCGTATTGTTGAGCAGGGCGAGTTTATCGCTGTGCGAAAAAACGATATTGCCCATTGCTCTGCGGTCAAGTTCTCCGTCCTTTGTGATAACGCTGTCACCGAAAAGGCGGTGCAGTTTATCAAGGCAGGGTCTGCCTTTTCTTACTACCTCACGGGCGAGCCTGTCGCAATCAATTATTAAAAAACCTGCATTTTCAAAGCTGTCGCATACTGTGGATTTTCCCGCGCCGGACATACCGGTAAGTCCGTATATCTTCTTATTTATCATTTTGTTCCTGCTTAAAGTATTATTGTCTTGAATGCCGCCGCACGAAGAAGCCTGTTGTATACGGCAGTTCCCACGCCCGTTTTTTCGGGGCAACGGACATAAGCACGCTTTGCTCCGAGCTCATCGGTCTTGCGCAGTACCGCAAACAGATTGTGCGCCTGCTCCTGCGCTGTGCTTCCGTAGGATATTGTCGGTACTTCTATGCCCTTTTCGCCGCCGAAAATCACGCCGTATGTGCCGCCGTCATTCTTGCTGTTCAAAAATTCAGCCAGCTTCTCATCGCTGTCGGTTTCAATAATAGTTATGTCGGCTCTGGGCGAATAATGCTTGTACTTAACTCCCGGAGAAATTACTTTTTCGTTTTCATCGGGCTTTGCGAATACGTTCTTGTCGGTTTCTGTCTTTGCAAAGCGGCTGAGCATTTCGGCTGTTATTACACCGGGTCGCAGTACCTTTATGCCCGTTCCGCCGTCCGTAAAGCAGATAACAGTGCTTTCGACACCGTTTTTACATTCGCCGCTGTCTATTATAAGCGGTATTCTGCCGTTCATATCGGCATAGACGTGCTGTGCCGTTGTCGGACTGGGGCTTCCCGACAGATTTGCAGACGGAGCGGCAAGAGGAACACCGCACATTTTAATAAGATTCAGAGTATCCTCGTTGTCGGGCATTCTGACAGCAACTGTATCAAGCCCTCCGCTTGTTGTATCGGGAACTATATCCTTCTTCGGAAAAATCATCGTCAGCGAACCGCTCCAGAAATGCTCGGCAAGGGTAAGTGCAAGAGGGGGAATCTCCTTTACCGAATTTTTCAGCATATCAAGGTCGCAGATGTGGATAATCAGCGGATTGTCCTGCGGTCTGCCTTTAGCTTTGAATATCTTCGCACACGCATCGGGGTTATATGCGTCTGCCGCAAGACCGTATACCGTTTCGGTCGGTATCGCCACGACCTCGCCCTTCTTTATAAGCTCTGCCGCCTCGCACAAAACCTCGTAAGACGGTTTCTTTATCTCTGTTTTCAAAAAAAGTCACCTTATCTCTGTTAATCGTTGCCGCCTGCCGCCAGCTTTGCGGTTCTGTCGGCAATCGCAAGTGCATCAAACACCTCATCGCAGTCGCCGTTCATAAACTGCTCCAGCTTGTACAGTGTAAGACCTATTCTGTGGTCGGTAACACGGCTCTGAGGATAGTTATATGTTCTGATTCTCTCGGAACGGTCGCCTGTGCCGACCTGTATCTTACGTTCAGCCGCTATCTTGCTGTTCTGCTCGTTCAGCTTTGCCTCATACAGCTTGCTGTACAGCATCTTCATAGCCTTGTCCTTGTTCTTGTACTGGCTTCTCTCCTCCTGACACTCTACAACTACTCCTGTAGGGTGGTGGATTATTCTTATGGCGGATTCGGTCTTGTTGATATGCTGACCGCCTGCTCCGCTTGAACGGTAGGTCTGGAATTCAAGGTCGGCGGGATTTATCTCAACGTCAACTTCTTCAACTTCGGGCAGTACCGCAACTGTTATTGTTGATGTCTGTATTCTGCCCTGTGCCTCAGTTTCGGGTACACGCTGAACACGGTGAACGCCGCTTTCGTACTTCAGCTTTGCATACACTCCCTCTCCCTCGACCGAAAAGCTGATTTCCTTATATCCGCCAAGCTCTGTGGGGTTGGAGCTTATCACTTCTGTTTTCCAGCCTTTAGTCTGTGCATACATTGAGTACATCCTGAACATTGAGTTTGCAAAAAGTGCCGCTTCTTCTCCGCCTGCACCGCCTCTTATCTCAATAATAACGTTCCTGTCATCATCGGGGTCCTTCGGCAAGAGGAGAATCTTAAGCTCGTCTGTATACTCGTCCATCAGCTTTTTATTGCTCTCGTACTGCTCCTGCACTATTTCCTTGAAGTCCTTGTCAAGTCCGCCGTCAGACAGCATCTGCTCTGCTTCTTCAAAATCACTCCGGGCGGTCTTGTACATTCTGTACTTTTCGATTATCGGAGTCAGGTTCTTAAGCTCCTTCATCAGACTCTTATACTGCTCCTGATCGTTTATCACGTTTATATCCGTCAGCTTTTCGTTTATTTCATCGAAACGCTTTTCTGTTATTTCAAGTTTTTCTGTCATTATCTGTTCTCCGTTTCACGTTAAAAATCAAAATAGCTTCATTGTAAATTAAACACTATTTCTCCTCTTCAACGGCATTGCGGATAACCGATTTTATCTTTTTCTCGCACTTTGAGCGGGGCGTCATGAATTCACGTCCGCAACCTGTGCATTTCAGCTTGAAATCCGCACCGATACGAAGAACAAGCATTTCCTTGCTTCCGCAGGGGTGTTCCTTTTTCATTCTGAGAATATCTCCGACCTGTATATCCATTGTTCCGCTCCTTTCATCCGATATTTAATTTATTGTACCACATCTGAAGTAATTTTGCAATTGCTGTGACTGTTTTTTTGCTTTTTATGAATATATTTTCAATTAAAAGCGACATTATCAACTTATCTTTCGGATTCCTGCTTTTAGTAACGCCGTTTTTACTGTTTTGCACAAAAAGCACTTGATTTTCACGTCGAAAAATGTTATAATTTTTGCAATATATCAGCAGATAATCAGAATGATATATCGGGGAGGGGTGCCCTTTGAAATCAATCAGAAATAAGTTCGTACTGATTATGATAGGCTGTATTCTGATATGCTCGTTTGCTATAAGCGCTATCGGCATTTTAGGCATCGACAACATTTCAAACGAAAATTCGGAAACGATAATGAAGTTGCAGGCATCGACCAGCGCTCAGAGCCTTGAGAAGCTGTTTTCCTCGGTGGAGCTTGCGATGAATACCTGCAATGACTACGCAGTAAGCCGTTTTGACAGCATAGAGAAGTTCAAAAACGACCCTGATACACTTGAGCGTTATAACGATTCTGTCGGTCAGCTTATAAAAAATGTACTTAACAATACCGATGCCGCCATCAGCGGATATATCCGTTACAATCCGGAGCTGAAGCTATCTTCCGACGGCATATTCTGGGTAAAGGACAGTGATAAAATAATCGCACATCAGCCGACAGCCATAGAAGCATACGACAAGGATGATGCTGAACACGTTGCGTGGTATTACGAGCCGCTCAAAGCCAAAAAACCGGTCTGGATAGATCCATACATAAATAAGAATCTGAACGATATAAAAATGATCTCATACGTTATTCCGCTCTTTGACAATAGCGGAACAGCGGTAGGCATTATAGGTATGGATATTGATATGAGCCGTATAACAGCTATGGTAGACGAAATAAAGCTGTACGATACAGGCTATGCTTTCCTGTGCGACAGCAAGGGTGATATGGTATACCACAACCGTTATCCGAACGGAATGACGCTTGAGGAAATAAAGAAAAACAGCTTGTTTACATTCATTGACGACAACTACAGCGGCGAACAGGCAGGAGATGTCATCAATATCCGCAATAGCGAAGGCGAAAAAAGAAAGCTGTGTGCAAAATTTCTCTCCAACGGTATGGCGGTCGTAATCTCCGTTGCCGATAAGGAGATAGGCAGAAAACGTATCTCGGTAATGATACAGGACGCATTTGCCGTTGCTGTTGTGCTTATAGTTACCTCGTTACTTACCTTCAAGTTTACGAGCATCATAGTAAAGCCGATAAAGCATCTTACCGAAGTTTCCAAAAAGATAGCGGCAGGCGACCTTGACGTTGAGATAGAATGTAAGACAAAAGACGAAATAGGCGTACTTGCCTCAAGATACAGCGATACCGTAAAAATGCTTAAGAAGTATATCAACAAAATCAACAAGCAGGCTTACACCGATGCTGCGACCGATGTCGGAAACAAGGCCGCCTATCATGACGCAGTACAGCGTATAGACAAGATGAACCAACACGCAAACGGCGATTATGCCATTTTTGTAATGGATATAAACTATCTCAAGATGTACAACGACAAATACGGTCACGAATTCGGAGATATGCTGATCTCGGACGCAAGCACGATAATCAAGAGAGTTTTCGGCGATTACAATATTTACCGCATAGGCGGCGACGAATTTACGGTAATCATAAATTCCCCGGGAAATGATCTGTGCGAACAGCTTGTCAAACGCTTCAAGCAGGAACAGGAGCTGTTCAACCGTAACGCAAGGCATTATGAGCTGGGTGTCCGTATTGCCGTAGGATATGCGGTGAATGATGCGTCCGACAGGGATTATGCCGATGTATTCAACCGTGCGGACAGACAGATGTATCTGGATAAGCAGGAAATAAAGAAAACCGCACGTGCAACAGATTATGTTGACAACAGATAAAACGCATTAAGCTAAAGCTCCGGAAGAATGACCGGAGCTTTTTAATATTCCGACAGCATTACACTATCGGTAGCAGGTACAGCTTTTTATCTTTCTGACACTGTAGCTGTCATCATCCGCAATATCCGCATAAATGCCGTCGCCCGTGCTGAATTCTCCCGAAATAATACCGTCTGAAATCATGTTGCGGACGTTCTTGTCTATCAGCTTTGCTATAGGCCTTGCACCTTCGTTTCTGCTCTTTGCTTCGGCGCATAGCTTTTCTGACAGCCTTTCGCTCCACGAGAAAGCGATACCCTGCCTTTCGCACTGCTTTGAAAGCTCTGAAAGCATTTTTTCGCATATCAGCTTATATTCTGCGCAGGACAGCTCATTGAATACGACCACCTCGTCCACCCTGCCGAGAAATTCGGGACGGAAGTATTTTTCAAGTTCTCCCTTTACAAGTCCCGAAATTTCCTCCTGCCGTTGCTGTATGCCGAATCCGAGCCTGCTCTTGCCTTTTGCGATGAGGGTGCTTCCGATGTTGCCGGTCATTATTATCACGGTATTCGTAAAATCGACCGTTCTTCCGCCGGAATCGGTAAGTCTGCCGTCATCAAGCACCTGAAGCAGAATGTCGAAAACATCAGGGTGTGCTTTTTCTATCTCATCGAACAGAACAACGCTGTAAGGCGATTTTCTCACTCTGTCTGTAAGCCTGCCTCCGTCCTCATAGCCGACATAGCCAGCAGGTGCGCCTATCAACTTTGAAACGGAATGCTTTTCACTGTATTCCGACATATCAAATCTTATAAGTGCTTTTTCTGTGCCGAAAAGCGCTTTCGCAAGCTCCTTACAGCACTTCGTCTTGCCTACTCCTGTCGTGCCTAAAAATATGAACGAGCCGACAGGTCGGCGTTCGTCCGAAAGCCCTGAGCGACCTCTCCTTACTGCGTTTGCTACTGCTCTGACGGCTTTTTCCTGACCTATAACATTTTCGGACAGCGTTTTTTCAAGGCAGGCGAGCCACTTTGTTGTATCATTGCCGTTATACCTTACGGGGATACCGGTATACTGTGTTACCACATCTGCTATATCGTCTGCTGTAAGAGTCGCAGTATATCCGCCGTTATTTGCACAGAGCGTTTTTTCCTGCTCTCTGAGTTTCAGCGCAAGTGCGAAATCCTTATTGTTTATCGCCCGTATTTTCTCATCGGACAGTTCCTTCAGCTTTTTACCGATGCTGTCTTCTCCGCTTCGGCTGAGCCTTATTCTTGCCGAGCCTTCGTCAATAAGGTCGATAGCCTTGTCGGGCAGAAAGCGGTCGTTTATATACCTTACTGACAGACCGACAGCGGCGGAAATAGCCTCATCGGTTATCTTCACTTTATGATAGCTTTCGTAGCGGCAACGCAAGCCGTTGAGAATGGTGACGGTTTCTTCTTCCGTAGGCTCGTTTACGGTGACGGGCTGAAGTCTTCTTTCAAGTGCGGGATCTTTTTCGATATACTTCTTATACTCGGCATTTGTCGTGGCACCTATAAGCCTTATCTCTCCTCTTGCCAGCATCGGCTTGAGAATATTCGCCGCATCTATCGCACCCTCTGCCGCACCTGCTCCGACTATATTGTGTATTTCGTCGATAAAAACGATAATGTTGCCGTCGTTTCTTATTTCATCAAACACACGCTTGAGCCTTTCCTCAAAATCGCCTCTGTATTTTGCGCCTGCAAGCATAGATGTGATGTCAAGCATATATATCTTTTTCGTTTTCAGTTCATCTGGTACGTTACCGCCTGCAATTCTCATTGCAAGGCCCTCCGCAATGGCGGTCTTTCCCACTCCTGCCTCGCCTACAAGGCAGGGGTTGTTTTTCGAGCGTCTTAAAAGTATTTCTATAACACGGTTCGTTTCACGTTCACGGCCAAAGCACGGATCTATTTTCCCTTCCTGTGCGAGCATCGTAAGATTTCTGCCGTATCCCGAAAGTGCGGATGGCAGTACGCTGCCGTTTCTTTTACCCTGCGGAGTATTTTTCTGCGTATCCGCTCCCTGATCCAGCACAGCCTCGCCCGAAATGCCCATTTCATGCAGGAATACCGAAGCATAACACTCATTGTCACGCATTATGGCACGAAGTATATGATCTGTTCCTGCGGCGGTTTTGCCGGCGTTTCTTGCTATCATCACGGCACTTTCAAGTATCCTCCTGCTTCTCGGGGTGAAGTCGGATACGGTAAGTTGTGTGGGAAGCCCTTTTCCGATGAGGGCATTTATCCGTGATGCTATAGAATTGCAGGTCACTCCGCTTTGGCGAAGTACCGTATAAGCCACACCGCCGTTACTGCCGCACAAGCCGTAAAGTATATGCTCACTGCCGACATAAGTGTGTCCCATGCTCATAGCACAGGTAAGCGCACAATTGAGCGCATCGTTAGCCTTGTCTGTAAATCCGTTGAATTCCATACTATGACCGCCTTTCTCATATACAATTATAGGCGGATATTTCCGGTTTAATCACAAAATCACAGCGTTACAGCAAAAACAAAAAGTAACACATTTCAGCCGACGGCATATTATGTACTATGAGCAACGCTCAAACGGCTTAGCTCAAATAAAACAACGGAGGAAACATATCATGTTCTGTTCAAACAACTCTTGCTGGTGGATCATTCTTATCCTCTTATTCGTATGCTGCGGCGGATGCGGAAACTGCGGCGGCGGTTGTGCAAACAACGACTGCGGCGGCGGATGCGGATGCGGCAACAACTGCGGAGGCTGTGGCTGCTGATAACCATACGGCAAAGGGAGCTCCATCGGGGCTCCCGATTTTTTTGTGAAAAATAAACAAGGCGGAGTTTTATACATTGTGCAAAATTATCTAAATATAATATGGTAAAAAAATCGGAAAATGAGTATAATTATAAGGATAAAGGTAGATTTTATTACAAAGAAGGAGACTTGACGTTGAAAAGAGAAGATTTAAGGAATATAGCGATCATTGCACACGTTGACCACGGCAAGACGACACTGGTCGATGAAATGCTGAAGCAGGGCGGTGTATTCCGTGACAATCAGGAAGTTGAAGACAGAGTAATGGACAGCAACGCACTCGAAAGAGAGCGTGGAATCACGATCCTTGCGAAGAATGCCGCCGCACACTATAACGGCGTTAAGATCAACATAGTAGATACTCCAGGACACGCCGATTTTTCAGGCGAGGTTGAGCGTATATTGAAGATGGTAAACGGCGTACTGCTCCTTGTTGACAGCTTTGAGGGTACAATGCCCCAGACGAGATTCGTTCTTCAGAAGGCGCTTGAGCTTGGACTCAAGGTAATAGTTGTAGTAAACAAAACAGACCGTCCCGATGCCAGAAACAAGGAAGTTGTGGACGAAGTGCTTGAGCTTCTGCTTGACCTTGACGCTTCGGACGAACAGCTTGACAGCCCTGTTATCTTCTGCTCGGGCAGAAACGGTGTAGCATCATATTCACCCGATGTTATGGGCGAAAACTTCAAGCCGCTGTTCGACAAGATAATAGAACACATTCCCTGTCCCGAGGGCGACCCCGACGGCGATTTACAGCTGCTCGTTTCTTCCATCGACTACAACGACTATGTAGGCAGAATTGCAGTGGGCAGAATCGAAAGAGGTACGATAAAGCAGAACCAGGAAGTTATGGTATGCGACTACAACGGCTCACACAAGCCCTTCAAGTCAAAGGTAGTAAGCCTTTATACATTTGAGGGTATGAACAAGGTACCCGTGACAGAGGCTACTATCGGTGATATTGTATGCTTATCGGGTATCGAGGGCATTACTATCGGTCAGACTATCTGTGCGGTAAATAATCCCGAACCTCTGCCGTTTGTAAAAATAAGCGAACCGACAGTCGAAATGACATTCTCGGTAAACGACAGCCCGTTTGCAGGCAGAGAGGGTAAGTTTGTTACCTCACGTCAGATAAGAGAGCGACTTTACAAGGAGCTTCTGAAGGACGTATCGCTGAGAGTTACAGACAGCGAAAACTCAGATGCTTATAACGTAGCAGGCAGAGGCGAAATGCACCTTTCGATACTTATCGAAACAATGCGCCGTGAAGGTTATGAGCTTTCGGTCAGCACGCCCCGTGTACTTTTCAAGGAAATTGACGGCGTAAGATGCGAGCCTATCGAACGTCTGCTGATAGATGTACCGGACAACTGTGTCGGCTCGGTTATGGAAAAGATGGGCGTAAGAAAGGCAGAGCTTGTTCATATGCAGCCTATAGGCAACAGAACAAGAATAGAGTTCCTTATCCCCTCAAGAGGCTTATTCGGTTACAGAAGCGAATTTATGACAGATACAAAGGGTGAAGGCGTACTGAATACCGTATTCGACAGCTACCGTCCTTATATGGGCGAAATCCCCACCAGAACGGTCGGTTCGCTTGTTGCGTTTGAATCGGGTACGGCGATGGCTTACGGTCTGTTTAACGCACAGGAAAGAGGTACTCTGTTCATAGATGCAGGCGTTCCCGTTTACGAGGGAATGGTTGTCGGAGTTTCTCCGAAGGCAGGCGATATTAACGTTAACGTGTGCAAGAAAAAGCACCTTACAAACACAAGAGCCAGCGGCAGTGACGACGCATTAAGACTTATCCCCTATAAGAGAATGAGCCTCGAGGAAAGCCTTGAATTTATTAACGATGACGAGCTTGTCGAGGTAACTCCCAAGACAATAAGAATCAGAAAGAAGATTCTTGATAACGATCTTCGTGCAAAGGAAGACGCTAAGAGAAAAAAGCAGAACGCTTAAAACGGATATAGCAAAAGCTGTGGTTTCATAATCGAAACCACAGCTTCTTTTTATGCTTAAACACTGTGCGGAAAATTATCCGTAAAAAGCAAAAACGCCGTGAATATTTCCACGACGAATTTTCTGGAGCGGATTACGAGGCTCGAACTCGCTACCTCCACCTTGGCAAGGTGGCGCTCTACCAGATGAGCTAAACCCGCGGGATATAAAGGATCATTATGCCGAATGTAATCGGAATATTCCAAATAAATCCTTTATATTGTATCAAAAATTCGAATATTTGTCAAGAAATTGTTTTGTTTTTCTTAACCTTTGTCTGGACTTCAGCCGGTTGATCCGGCACTTCCTGGCGCCCCATATCACGGAAAACAGCTTCATCGTCAGTTTCTTCCTCATCTTCATCAAGATGCAGGGTACGTTTAATTTGCTCCGGAATTTCTTCAATCGGCATGTCACGATAATAAGGTTCCACAACGTATTTTATAATGTATTGATAAGAGTTATAGCAAACAATAAAGCCGATAACGGATAAAATAACCAATGGAATCAAAATAATAAGCGGGATAAAGAATAGCACCCCAATCACAGTAAGAGCAACGATCGCCACAATAAAGAAAGTGGTAATCAGATTGGTTTTCAAACCGATACAGGTCAACAAAAAAGAATTTTTCAAGATGTGTTTGATTTTTAAATTAGTTGTTACGATCAATAAATGAATGTAATAATGCATCATAAAATAAATAAGCAATGCTGACATGCAAAGAACCATTGGTATGTAAAACATCCAGCTGGAACTGACCTGAGCCTGATAAAAACTAATTGAAAAAGGTAAAAGTAAAAACAGAATTACATCAAGCAAAAAGACAACAGTAGACTGCTTCCAGTTCTTTTTAAAGCCTTCAAAAAAATCAGAAGCCAAAAACACCGGCTCTTCATTTGCCAGCTTGCGTAATACAAAAGTAAATCCTGCAGTAGCGGCACCGATAGTTACAATCGGAATACAGCATGCAAAATACAATAAATTCAAAGTCACTAACTTCCAAAACTTTCTAAAAAACAACTCCCAAAAATAAAAGAAACGTTTTTTATTTGTTTTTCCTTTATTAACCCCGGGACCTGCCTTTGAATAATCAAATAACCCAAAAAAACCAGCCATTTTATGTACTTCCTCCAGTATGATATAAACAATAATATTATTATGCAGAATTTATCGTTTTTTGTCAACCGGTTTCAAAAAATTTATTGTTTGTTCACGATAACACTAAAAATCCGGAAAACAGAAAGGTCACAGTGCTGTCTATCACAGCAGATACCAAGATAATTCCCGATAACACTAAAAATTTTGCACAATACAGTTTGATTACACGAGGTGATAATCCTCCCTGCAGCCGTGGCACAAATGCCGCCAGAAAGAGCAGCGACAATTTAAAAGCCTCTCTGCTTGCCAGTATCATTGCAAAAGTTGAGAAAATAGCCGCAGGTAAAATAACAGCCGCACTGAAAGCGATGCCCTTCAATGCATAAGTAATATATAAATACCCCAGAGAAGTACCTAATCCCAGACCTTTAAAAAAAGGCAGGATAACGATTGCCGGTATCGATACAGAACTGAATCCTAATAAAAATAAAGCTAAAATAAAACATCCGGTGGACCAAAGAGAATTAAAAAAGGTAATTGCCATTGATTGCTCTGCCCTGCTGTTCATATACCCTTTTGTCATAAAAGACAATGAATGCAGCATTTTGTCATCTCCAAAACCGACCACCAATGCTCCATATGCCATTCCTACGAAAAAAAGCGCAGTCATTACTGCTGTCAGCTTGTTTTTTTTAATAAACTCGGATATGCCTGTCCCGGTCATGCTTCACATTCCTTTCTTTGATACGTATTAGAATGCTCCGGTAAGGAACATCCTGATATATAGTATTCAAAGATGGACAACTTTATGACAAGAAAGAGGCACTCTGAAGGAGCATATTATTTTGCAAGTTCGTACCCTCTTTGCGCACAAGCGTCACAAGCTTTTTTGACAATTCCTTCAAAATTCCCGTCAATCAATACTTCTGAGCCTTTTAGGGTAGTTCCGCCCTTGGAGCTGACCATGGTAATTAGCTCATCAATCGATTTTCCGGTTTCAGTCATCATTTTTGCAGAACCGATCAGAGATTGACAAAACAGCTCCAATGCCGCTTTTTCATCAATGTTTTTCTCTTTCGCATAATCCACAAACGCTTTTGCAAAGCGGTAGATATAGGCAGGACTGCTCCCGTTGACAGGAATAATGTCTATCATCTTCTCTTCTTCGGTTACGGCAACTTTTCCTGCGGAGGAGAAAATATCAAATACCTGTCGAAATTCTTCCTCGGATACCGGAGATACTTTTGCCATTGCAGTAGCTCCATAGCCAATCAGTAACGGCGTGTTCGGCATTACAGTGACAACTTTAGCATCAAATCCAAGTGCTTCTTTCAGATACATAGAGGATATTCCGGCTGCAATCGAAATAACAACTGCATCTCTGTTCATCGAAGTTTTTAAAATCGGTAAGATTTCCGGCATATTCTGGGGCTTGACCGCAAGCACAATCAAGTCGCTGATTGCTGACATTTCCACAATACTTTTTCCGTTTTTTACCTTGTACTCGGACAAAGATTCTACTTTGTCCGCATCCAAATCATAAGCATAAATTTGATAATTTTCGGACAGCGATCCGGTAGCCACGCCTTTGATAATTGCGGTTGCCATATTGCCTGCACCGATAAATGATAGATTTTTCATTTGAAGGGGCAAAAAATAATTGATAACATATCTTCATTTGGCTATGAATCATTTTTTTGCCCACGCCCCACCTTTCATCCTTTTCGTTCAGCCGTCAGGTAATTATTCGTCTGCCATGGCAGCTTTGATCATAATCGCGCATTCCAAACGCTTTTTTTCCAGCTCACAAGACAGTTTATGCGGTTTCAACACGTCGCCGGCATACTGGAGATTGTTGGCATTGCATCCGCCGCTGCAATAAAATTTTGCCCAGCAGTTTTTGCAATCCTCTTTTCCGTAAATATTCGCTTTTGCAAAATAATCTTTCCGTTTAAGATCGAAAGTATCGTCTAAGACACTTCCCATTTTCCATTCTTCCATGCCGACAAATTGGTGACACGGATAAATATCACCGTCCGGTGTTACTGCAACGTATTCGTTTCCGCAGCCGCAGCCGCGCAGCCGCTTAATTGCACACGGTCCCTGATCCAAATCGAGCATAAAATGGAAAAAGTTGAATCCCTTTCCGTTTTTCTTTTTCTCGATTAATTGTTTCGCCAAATTTTCATATTCATCAAAAATTTGAGGAAGGTCACTCTCGGTCAACGCATACGGTTGTTGCGGGTCTGCAACAACCGGTTCTACTGAAACTTGATCAAACCCGATATCATTCAGATGCATAACATCTTTGGCAAAATCCAGGTTGTATTTGGTAAACGTTCCCCGTACATAGTACTGGTCTTGTCCCCTTTTCGCAACCAATTTCTGATAGTTGGGTACAATTTTATCATAACTGCCGGTTTTATCACATCTTACGCGAACCCGGTCGTTGACTTCTTTTCTGCCGTCAATGGAAAGCACGACATTGGACATCTCACGATTGATATAATCGATGATGTCGTCGTTTAACAGCATGCCGTTGGTAGTAATGGTAAAGCGAAAATTTTTATTATATTCTTTTTCTTTGCTGCGCGCATACGCTACAATTTCTTTGACGACTTCGAAATTCATCAGCGGTTCTCCGCCGAAGAAATCAAGTTCCAGATTTTTCCGACCTTTTGATTGCGTCAGTAAAAAGTCAATTGCTTTTTTGCCGGTATCCGCATCCAGCAGTTTTCTTCCCTCTCCGAAATCACCGGTAGAGGCAAAGCAATAGGAACAGCGCAGATTGCAGTCGTGTGCAACATGTAAACACATTGCCTTTACAGGGGAAGAAACCATCATGTCGGAAAACTGTTCATACTCATCCTCTGAAAATAAGGTATCGTTTTCATATAACGTATAAATATCATCGTAAGCGCCGAGAATTTCCTTTTTATCGTATTGTGATTCCAGTTGTTTTATGACTTCCGGCGGACATATCGGATGCAGAGGAGGAGTCAGCAATGCAATCAAATCATATGTAACATCGTCAGTGACATGTACGCCGCCGCTGTTAATATCAAGCACAATATTGTATCCGTTTAATCGATACTGGTGTATCATATTTTTATATACTCCTTTTTATCCTTAATTGATAAAACAATGAAAGTTGCCTGTAATATCAATATTACAGGCAACTTAATGTCATTGAATCACTAAACCGAGCATTATTTGTTGTCAGCATGCTCGCATTTCTGATTTGCAACCGTGCAGCTTGTTTTGCAAGCAGATTGGCAGGAAGCCTGGCACTCGCCGCATCCGCCGTGTGCAGCAGATTTTTTCAGATTTGACTTGTTCAATGTTTTAATATGTTTCATCACAACAATCTCCTTATGTATTAAACTATCTTATCGGAAGACCTTCGTCTTTTAAATATTATATCACAGTACAGATTATTTTTCAACTATCTATGTCTTTTTTTGCTGTTAACGCCAAAAATTCCACCAAATACTGCGCAAATTCCTATCACAATTAATTTAATTCCCAACATCCAGTTCCATTTACAGGAAAAAAGCAGAACTGACAATAATAAAAAGAGCAATGACATCATAAGACCGCTGATAAATCCGATTACCAAACCTTTGTTTCCAATTGCTTTAGCTGAAAAATATCCGCATATCAATCCTGCAATTCCCAATCCGATTATGGTCATGAGAGTCAAAACAAACGGAGGAAGATCAATAGCGGTGACCACAATTGCAAACAAAATATAGCTGACGAACAAAGCGATAACACCGAATAATTGTCCAAACAAAAAAGACTTTATATAACGAGATGTTCCGGATGATTCTATGGTCTGCATACGCATTGCGATACCTCCATATTACTGATTTTACTGCTTGATAAAATATATGCAAAACACAAGCAAAATATGAAAGCAAATAGAATCGTTAAAAAAGACGGGTACATAAACCCTTCCCGAAAAAACATCTCATTGATATTTATTAATGCAAGTGTAATATCACAAACCCGCCGGAAAAGCAATTTTGCTTTTCCGGCGGGTTTGTATACGAATAAAGCTTATTTTACATCCATTTCTACATCATCGTGTACGGTTTCATTAGACTGAATTGCCCAGCGTTTAATTCTGACCTTGCTTCTGTCATTGCCGGTCTCGATCACGACATTGTCCTCTTTGATACTGACAACCCGTCCGATAATTCCGCCGGCGGTAACAATTTCATCGCCAACCTGAATATTATTTCTCATATTCTGGGTTTCTTTATCCCGTTTTTTCTGCGGACGAATCAACAAGAAATAAAACACCACAAAAATAAGTGCTAACGGCAAAAGTTGGACTAATAACGCTAACCAACCGCCGCTTGCTTGCTGATCGGATGCCGCTGTACTTGCAGCCAAAAACATAAAATTCATACTTTACTTCCACCATTCCGCCATTATTAGGCAATTTTGTTCGTTTGTTTATTTTAACCATAATAAACCAATAAGTAAAATTATACCCTGTATTCAGGCTACTTACAAGTGAATTTGGTAAAATTAACAAATTGTTTATTTGCTATTGATAAACTCGTCAATAGATGAAGCTGCTTTCTTACCGGCACCCATCGCTAAAATAACCGTAGCCGCACCGGTGACAGCGTCTCCTCCTGCATATACACCCTCACGGGTTGTCATCATTTCTTCGTCCACCACCAGACATCCGCGTTTGTTCGCTTCAATTCCGGTCGTAGTAGTGCGAATCAACGGATTCGGTGAAGTTCCGATTGACATAACAACACAGTCAACAGGCAAAACAAAATTGGAATCTTTTTTCTCAATCGGTCTTCTGCGTCCGGAATCATCCGGCTCGCCGAGCTCCATTTCGATACATTCCATACCGTTTACCACGCCGTTTTCATCACCCAGGATCCGAACGGGATTGGTTAGAAAACGGAACTCGATTCCTTCTTCTTTGGCATGCTCAACTTCCTCTAAACGAGCAGGCATTTCCTCTTCGGAACGACGATAAACGATATATACCTTTTCTGCGCCGAGTCGCATTGCGCATCTTGCAGCATCCATGGCAACATTACCGCCGCCGACTACCGCAACCGCCTTGTTCTCTTTGATCGGTGTGTCATAATCTTCTTTGTATGCTTTCATCAGATTTACACGGGTCAAAAACTCATTTGCCGAATAAACGCCAATCAGTGCCTCTCCCTCAATTCCCATAAAACGAGGCAAACCGGCACCCGAACCGACAAATACCGCTTCGAATCCCATCTCAAACAGCTCGTCCACCGACAGCACCTTACCAATTACCATATTCGTCATCATGGTAACGCCGATTTCTTCCAATTTCTCAACTTCGGATTTCACAATCGACTTGGGCAAACGGAATTCGGGAATGCCGTAGGACAATACGCCGCCGGCTGTATGGAATGCCTCAAAGACAGTGACTTCGTAGCCTTTCTTCGCCAAATCACCCGCGCAGGATAATCCGGCAGGTCCGGATCCGACTACGGCAACTTTATGACCGTTGCTCTCTGCCTTTTTCGCTTTTTCTGTATTATTCTTCATATGCCAATCGGCTACAAAACGCTCTAATCTGCCGATTCCGACCGGCTCTCCTTTAATGCCGCGGACGCATTTTTGCTCACACTGATTTTCCTGAGGACATACACGACCGCATACCGCCGGAAGCGCATTTGTTGAAGTGATAATCTGATATGCTTCTTCAAAATTACCGGCTGCCACAGCGGCGATGAACTCAGGAATACGTACATTGACCGGACATCCGCTGACGCATGGTTTATGTTTACAGTTTAAACAGCGGGTTGCTTCCTCCACCGCCATAATTTCATCATATCCCAATGCGACCTCCTCAAAATTTCGGGCGCGCACCTGCGGATCCTGCACCGGCATCGGGACTTTTTTTAGTGACATGTTAGGCATTGTTCTCTTCGGCTCCTTTATACAATCTGCATTGATGTACAGCAGCATTATGCTCCTGGTTTTTATAAATTGTGTTTCTCTTCATCAATTCATCAAAATCTACCAGATGTCCGTCAAAATCGGGACCGTCTACACATGCAAATTTAATTTCGCCGCCGACCGTCACCCGGCATCCTCCGCACATTCCGGTGCCGTCAATCATGATCGGATTCAGAGAAACCACGGTCTTAATACCGTAAGGCTTTGTTACCGCACAAACAAACTTCATCATCGGCACCGGTCCGATTGCTACGACCATATCATATTGATTTCCTTCATCAATCAATTCCTGCAAAGCATTGGTTACCAACCCTTTTTTGCCGTAAGAACCGTCATCTGTCATCAGCACCAATCGGTTGGAAGCAGCTTTCATTTCTTCTTCCAGTATCACAATATCTTTATTTCTGAATCCGGCGATCAGGTCAACCTCTACACCGATGGAATGGAGGTATTTTGCCTGCGGATACGCAATCGCGCAGCCTACGCCGCCGCCG
>ERZ773235.537-NODE-537-length-49150-cov-9.907200_pt1 | contig 49150 bp, 39 predicted proteins | sample MGYA00580522_ERZ773235 | MGnify/ENA primary metagenome ERZ773235 (study PRJEB29015, sample SAMEA2737797) | human gut metagenome | biome: human gut; feature: human-associated habitat; material: faeces | place: China | collected 2012 ...
ACAAACTATCAAAAATTTCAATTTTACTATTGACTTTTAATAGTTAGTCACCTCAAATAGATTATATCATTTATTTACTAAAATTAATAGATAAAAATTAAATATATATTTACGGCTTATATATGATAGATATGTAGATATATTATTTTGAGACCTTGGACTCAAAATAACACATTAAGACAATTAGACTTAATGTGAATATAAAAAAATCTAGACTACATAGTAATCTAGAATAATTATTTAATCATAATATTTTGTTTTTCATTTTTTAAAATATCTTCTTTGGGAAAAGTTATAGTAAGGATACCACTTTCATAATTAGCTTTAATATCAGATTCCTTCTTTTCACCAATATAAAAACTTCTTTTTACTTCACCATAAAATCTTTCTCTTCTTATATAAGCTTCTACTTTTAAATTAACTGTTTTAGTAGCCTTAATAGTTAAATATCCATTTTCATAGTTTATTATTATATCTTCTTTTTTTAATCCTGGTAAGTCTATTTCCATAATATATTTATTTTGATATTCTCTTATATCTGTTTTCATATATTCTTTTTCTTTTAGTAATGGTGAATCTATAAGTGGAAAATAGTCATTTAAATAATATCTTGGTAACATTATATATCATTCCTTTCTATCTTTATTATGATTTATAAAAGGAAAAATATACTAGTTTTCAATTATTAAATTACTATTTCCTAGTGGTAAATAAAGTAAGGCTCCTAGTAAGATGAAGAAAGTAGCTGCGACTAAATATTTTTCTTGCTCTTTCTCTTCTTCAGTAGTAGCATTTTGATAACTATACATAGCATTTAAAAAGAAATATATAGCAATAACAAGGTTTAATCTTCGATTATAATAATATATTTTATTTGCCTTCTCATTTGAAATACTAGGTATATTTAAAATACTTTTTTTCTTTTCATTTATTAGGTAAAAAGATATTATAGCTTTAACCACTAGTAGAAAAAAGAAAATTATATCAATATTAACTTGTTTTAAAAGTTCATCTTTGTCATTATTCATACTTAATTATATAAAAAAGAATGACAAATATCATTCTATTCTAGATTTGTATTAACTTTTACATATTCTTCTTTCATTATTGATATTATTCTGATAATGAAATCTATATCTTTTTCATCTAAATATTTACAATTATCGGTTATATATTTTAATTTGTTACTATTATCTGATGGAAGACTTTTAACATCTAATAAGGAGTTTAAATCAACATTAAATATTTTAGCGATATTTTTTAACATACTAGCAGTAGGCTCTGATTTACCTGTTTCTATTCTTGATAAGAAATTTCTATTTATTTTTAATGTACTTGCTAATTCTTCTTGTGATATTCCTTTACTTTTTCTTAATTGTTTTATTTTTTCACCTAACTTCATAATACCTCCAAAACTAGTTTTATTATAATAAATTATATGATATTTTAAATACCTTGGTATTATTATTACCAAATTTGCAATAAATATTAGAAAAAACATCTTCAAAAAAACATTTTGTAGCTAAAAAGTAGTTTAAAATATTATTTTGGTATTAAATATTTTATATTGTTATTATTATTAATTTGTTATATAATATAGAGGTAAATGAGGAGGCATTATGATAACAAGAGATGTATTAGATAATTTAGCAAAAAAACTTATGTTTAAGATGAATGATGAAGAATATAAAACTTTAGAGAATGAGTTTGATGTTATATTAAAACAAATGGAATTTATTGATAAGATAGATGGTATTGAAGAAGTTACTCCAATGACATTTCCTTTTGAACTTAATTTAGATGATGATTATTTAAGAGAAGATGTTTATAAAAATGAAATTGATTTTAATGATATGGTTATTAATGTTAAAGATTATGATGACAATAGGGTAAAGGTACCTAAGGTGGTGGAATAATGACTAATAAATGTATTGATGAAATAAGAGAGGCTTTAGATACTGATAAGACCACTAGTGAGGAATTATTTAATGAGTCTAGAGATAAGGCTATTAAGTATCAAAAAGAATATAATAGTTTTGTTACCATCCTAGATAAGAAAGAAGAATTAGATAGTGATAGTGTTATTAGAGGTATTCCTTATGCTTTAAAAGATAATATTTCTACGAAAGGAATACTAACTACAGCATCTTCAAATATACTTAAAGATTATATTCCCTTATATGACGCAACTGTATATAGAAAATTAAAAGAAGCTGGAGCTGTACTTGTGGGTAAAACAGTACTTGATGAACTTGCAATGGGTGGTACTGGTACTACTGGGCATACTGGTATTGTTAGAAATCCTTGGGATAAAACAAGAATGATTGGTGGTAGTTCTGCGGGTAGTGCTGCTGCAGTGGCACTCGGTATTGTATCTTTTGCTATTGGTAGTGATACAGGTGATTCTATTAGAAAGCCTGCGGCATATGGTGGTGTAGTAGGATATAAACCTACTTATGGCAGAATATCTAGATATGGACTATTTGCTTTTGCTTCAAGTTTAGATCATGTCGGAGTATTTACTAGAAGTGTTAAAGACACTGCTTATGTTATGGATATTATTAAAGGTCATGATGATAAAGATATGACTAGTTTACCTGATGAAGATGTTAACTATGTAAATAATTTGTCAAATAATGTCAAAGGAAAGAAATTGTTTTACATGAAAGAGGCATTAGAGATAAATAATGGTAATGAAAATTTAGAAAAAATAATAGAAAGTTTTTATAAGACTATAGATAAATGCAGAGAACTTGGTATAGAAGTAGTGGGAGTAAGCTTTAGAAAAGATTTACTTGAGGCTGTATATCCTGCTTATAATGTTATATCTTGCGCTGAGGCAACCTCTAATAACTCTAATTTAACTGGTATTCCATTTGGTAATAGAATAGATGGTAATAATATTAATGATATTATGATGAATACTAGAACTGAGGGATTTTCAGAACTTATTAAGAGAAGATTTGTTATAGGTAGTTATGTTCTTCAGAAAGAAAATCAAGAAAAGTTATTTTTGAATGCTGGCAGAGTAAGAAGAATGATTGTAGATAGAATGAATGAACTATTTAAAGAATATGATGCACTTATTATGCCAAGTACTCCTGATATTGCACCGCTATTTAATGAAGCAAGTGATAAGTTATCAGATGAGTATCTAATACTTGGTAATCATTTAGTTATTGGTAACTTTGGAGGATTCCCTAGTATATCTATTCCTAGTGGTTTTGTTAATAATATGCCTATTAGTGTTAATATTACTGGTAGAGCAAAAGAAGATAGTTTAGTACTTAACCTTGCTAATAAATTAGAAGAAGTACTTGGATGTAAAGGAATGGTGGCTAAAGATGAGTAAATATATTCCCGTTATTGGTTTAGAAGTCCACTGCGAACTAAAAAGTAATAGTAAAAATTTTAGTTCTAGTAAAAATGGTGATGGTGATGTTAATACTAATTTATCAGTAGTGGACATTGGTTATCCTGGTATACTTCCAGTAGTTAACAAAGAAGCTGTTAGAAAGAGTATTATGGTAGCTTTAGCATTAAACTCTACAATACCAGAATATCTAACTTTTGATAGAAAGAATTATTATTATCCTGATTTACCTAAAGGATATCAGATTACTCAGTTTGGTAATCCAATAGGTACTAAAGGTTATGTAATGATAAATGTAGATGGAGTAGAAAAAAAGATTACTATTCAAGATACACATTTAGAGGAAGATACCGCTAATATGGATCATTTAAGTACTTATTCTTTAATTGATTATAATAGAGCAGGAGTACCACTACTGGAGACTGTTACTGATCCTTGTATTAGTTCTTCAAAAGAGGCTATAGCTTATCTTGAGACACTTAGAAATATGTTCTTATACTTAGATGTTAGTGACGCAAGAGCAGATCTTGGTCAAATAAGAGTAGATGTTAATGTATCTCTAATGAAAGAAGGAGATACTAAACTTGGTACAAGAGTAGAAATGAAGAATATTAACTCTTTTACAACTGTTAAAGAAGCTATTGAAGTTGAAATAAAAAGACAAACTGAAATACTTGAAGCAGGTGGAGTAATTGAACAAGAAACAAGAAGGTATGATGAAATAAATAAAACAACAGTATTTATGAGAGGTAAAGTAGATGCAATAGATTATAAGTATTATACTGAACCTAATATACCTCCTATTAAACTGAGAGAAGAATATATTAATAGTATTAAGAAAGATATGCCAGTACTTGAATATGAAAGAAAGAAAAAATATATAGATGAATATGGTATTGGCAGTGTTGATGCAGGTACTTTAACTAAAGATAGAAAATTATCTGACTATTTTGAAAGTATTATTAGTAATGGTTCTAATCCTAAAAATACTGCGAATATTATAGTGGGATTTCTACTTGGATATTTAAATAAAAACTTTAAATCTATTAGTGATATAGATATTGATACAAAGGATTTTAGCGAAGTTATTAAAATGATGAGTGATGGTAAGATATCTAATAAACAAGTAAAAGATATATTTACTAAAGCACTAGATGAGAATAAGAATGTTCTTGATATTGCAAAGAGTGAAGGTACACAAATTAGTGATAAAGAAGAAATAAGAAAGATTATTAATGAAGTATTTAATGATAATCCTAATATTGTTAATGATTATAAAAACGGTAAAAACGTTACGGGATTTATTATGGGTCTTATCATGAAGAAAACTTCAGGTAAAGTAAATCCTGGTATTACAAATATGGTATTAAGAGAAGAACTAGAAAAACTATAAAATATGTCTATCAACAGGTATGTTGATAGATTTTTCTTTTTTTTAGGTATTTTTTTATAAATAATGAATAAAATATTAAAAAAGTTAAAAAAAATACTTGATTAGTTTAAAAAAATGTTATATACTTAAGAAGTCAAGTGAACAAGTGGCCAATTAGCTCAGTCGGTAGAGCACTCGGCTGTTAACCGATAGGTCGTAGGTTCGAGCCCTACATTGGCCGCCATTTGAATATTAAGAGTCTATTACTTATAGATTCTTTTTTTATTTTATATACGACCTATCTTAGATTATTCTTTTATAATTAGGAAGATTATAGATATTAAATTTGGCCACAGATATGATAAAACAAAAGTGTTTTAGTTTTGAGATTACAAACTCAAAACTATTTGAAAAGACAGAATGACTTTTCAAAGTAAAATAATAATAAAACTTCAATAAAAATGTTGACAAATAAGTATTTATTGTGGTATATTTATGTCAACCGAAAGGTGTTTTTATTTTAATCAAATATTGGGAGGATTTTGATATGATAGAATATTTTAAAGGTGTAAAAAAAGAAATATCTAGAATTAGATGGACAAGTAAAAAAGAACTTGTTAAATACTCTGTATCAACAGTAGCATTTATGATCTTTTTTGGAGTATTTTTCTATGCTATTGATTTACTAGTAGCATTACTAAGGAGTAAGATATAATGAAAAAAGAATGGTATGTTGTAAATACTGTAAGTGGTTACGAGTATAAAGTAAAAGAAAAACTAGAAATGAGAATTAACTCTATGGATTTACATGAAAATATATTCAGAGTTATTGTTCCAGAACAAAAAGAAATAGAATATAAAAATGGAGTTAAGAAAGAAAAAGTTAAAAAGATGTTTCCAGGATATGTATTAGTTGAAATGGTTATGTCTGATGAAGCATGGTATATTGTCAGAAACACTGCGGGTGTTACTGGATTTATAGGATCTTCTGGTAAAGGTGCTAAACCTATTCCTCTACTTCCCCAAGAAGTTGATAAAATACTTAATAGTATGGGTATGAGTAGAGTAGATGTTAGTAAAGACCTTAAAGAAGGTGCTAAAGTTAAAATTATTGCAGGTCCATTTAAAGATATGACCGCTAAAATAGATACTGTTGATTTAAAAGAACAAAAGTTAAATGTTTTAGTAGATTTATTTGGACAAGAGACTTCTGTTGAAGTTGATATGCAAGAAGTTGAGACTATATAATTAGAATAAAAACACTATATAATAGAAAAAAATAGCAATTTAGATAAAAAATAGTTGAAAACTTTAAAAAAGTGTGCTATCATTACTTCTGCGAGGCATATTATTATGTTAGTAAGTGGAAGGCGGACGCTGATAGGACCACACGCGAAAATAAAATTTAATAGGAGGTGTTTTTCGTGGCTAAAGAAGTTACTAAGAAAATAACATTACAAATTCCAGCAGGAAAAGCAACACCAGCTCCTCCAGTAGGAACTGTACTTGGACCTGCAGGTATCAATCTACAAGAGTTTTGTACTAAATTCAATGATTCAACTAGAGATAAAATGGGAGATATCGTTCCAGTAGTTATTACAATTTATGATGATAGAAGTTTTGATTTTGTACTTAAGACTCCACCTGCTGCTTTCTTATTAAAGAAGGTTGCTGGTATTAAATCTGGCTCTAGTAAGGGCGAAGTAGTTGCAACTATATCTAAGGATCAACTTAGACAAATTGCAGAAACTAAATTACCTGATTTAAATGCTTATACAGTAGAAGAAGCTATGAAGATAGTTGAAGGTACTGCTAGAAACATGGGAATCAAAATCGCAGAATAATAAAAATAATTAATATGTCATATAGGTTTATACCTATGTGGAAGGATGCATATTAGTCCGCAAATACCACATAAGGAGGGAAGAAAAATGAAAAGAAGTAAAAGATATGTTGCTAACTTAGAAAAACTTGATAAGAATAAAGCATATTCAGTAGAAGAGGCTGTTAAATTAGTTAAAGAAACTTCTAATTCTAAGTTTGATGGTACTGTAGAAGTAGCTATGAATTTAAACTTAGATACTAAAAAGAACGATCAACAATTAAGAGGAGCAGTTGTTCTACCAAATGGTACTGGTAAAAGTAAGAGAATTTTAGTTCTTGCTAAAGGTGACCAAGCTAAAGCTGCTAAAGAAGCTGGAGCTGACTTTGTAGGAGATGTTGATATGATTCAAAAAATCGAAAAAGAATCTTGGTTCGACTATGATGTAATCATTGCTACTCCTGAAATGATGCCGCTTTTAGGTAAAATCGGTAAATTACTTGGACCTAAAGGTTTAATGCCAAACCCTAAGACTGGTACTGTTACTACTGATACTGCTAAAGCAATTGAAGAAACTAAAAAAGGTAAAGTTAACTACAGAACTGATAGTTTCGGAAATGTTCATGGCATTATTGGTAAAGCAAGTTTTGATGATGCTAAATTAGCAGAAAATCTTAAAGCTTTTGTTGAAGCAATAATGAAAGTTAAACCTTCAACAGTAAAAGGTGCTTATGTTAAGAATATTAGTATTTCTTCAACAATGGGACCTGGTGTTAAAATTGATTTAAATTCATTTGACAAATAATTTTATTTAATATATAATAATGTTGTTTGAGAAATATTATGCCAAAGACAGTAAGGGCGTTAAGCTTGAAAATCTTACCGAGGAATAAAAAAATAACAAGTCTTTTATCCCTCGCAAGTAGAGGGATTTTATTATGGCATAGGAAAGGAATGATACTATGGCAAATGCAAAAATATTAGAGAAGAAGTCTTTAGTTGTAGATGAAATCAAAGGTAAATTTGAAAATGCTAAATCAGTAGTAGTATTTGATCCAAGAGGATTAAATGTTGCTGAAGTAACTGAACTAAGAAAAGCTCTAAGAGAATCAGGTTCTGATTATAAAGTATATAAAAATACTTTAGCTAAAAGAGCTGCTGATAGTTTAGATATTAAATTAGATGAGTATTTAGAAGGACCTTCTGCAATAAGTTTTTCTAGTGATGAACTTGCTCCTGTTAAAATCATTAGTGATTTTGCTAAGAAGCATTCAGCACTTGAATTAAAAGCTGGTATCGTTGAAGGAAAGGTTGTAGCTGCTGATGAATTATCTGTATATGCTGCTATTCCATCAAGAGAAGGATTACTTACAATGCTTGCTGCAGGACTTATGGGTACTGTTAAAGACTTATCAATATGTTTAGATTTATATGCTAAACAAAAAGAAGAAAATTAATAAGAAAAATAAATTATAGGAAAGGAAGGAAAATATAATGGCTAAATTAACAAAAGAAGAATTTATAAATTCACTAAATGAAATGTCTATTCTTGAAATTAAAGAATTAGTAGATGCAATGAAGGAGGCATATGGTGTTGATCCATCAGCAGTTGCTGTTGCAGGACCTGCAGTAGCAGCTGTTGAAGAAGGACCAAGCAAAGTTAATGTTGTTTTAACTGCTGCTGGAGCTAACAAGATTGCTGTTATTAAATTAGTTAGAGATTTAACTGGTTTAGGATTAAAAGAAGCTAAAGACATTGCTGATAATGGTGGAAACGTTAAAGAAGGCATCGACAAAGAAGAAGCTGAAAAGATTAAAGCTCAATTTGAAGAAGCTGGAGCTACTGTTGAATTAAAATAATTAGTTTGTAGACATTTAAAATTATGAAGAAATCTATTTTATTAGATTTCTTTTTCTTTTTATTTGTGTTATACTTTTGTTGTGATGCATATATGGAAAAAATAAAAATAAAGTTTGATTATGTTTCGTATTATGACTTTGAAGAAGAGTTTTTACTTTATTTATCAAAATCATATTGTATTATTTCTGCTGATATAGATAAGAAAACTAATGAGATTATAGTTGAATATGATTCTTCTAAGATATCTTTAGAACTATTAACAAAAGAAATATTAATATATTTAGGTTTGGACAAAATCCCTTCTGTTATAGCATTTGATAAGTGCGTTAGTAATAGTCATATACGTAAGAATATAATTGTTATTAAAGATATATGTTGTGAATATTGTTTAAAAGATATGATTAAAGAATTACTAGTAGTTGATGGTATAGAAAGTGCTTATACTGATTTTGATTATGTAAATAAGTACAATGTAAATATTTTCATAACTTATGATGATACAATTATTAATGAAGAAAAATTGATTGATTTAAAGAATAAATTCAATGGTTAGTTTTTATTTGTATTATATTTTAGAGGCTGCTAAATAGTAGTCTTTTTTGATTATGTTTTGACGATGAGACTTAGGCTCAGACTCACCTTACGAGACTACAGGCTCGGAAGGAATAAAAAGATATTGTAATTTTGATATTATTTTATTATAATATTGTTGGTGGTTAGTATGAGTCAATATTTTGATAATGATAAGAATATTAAAAGTGAGAGAAAAATAATTAAATTTAATTTTGATAATAAAGTATTTTCTATATATAGTGATAATGGAGTATTTTCTAAAGATAGATTCGATTATGGTACAAGAGTTTTACTTAATAGTGTTGATATAGATAAATTATCTGGTAATGTACTTGACCTTGGATGTGGACTTGGAGTAGTGGGTATTATACTTGGTACTTTTAATAAATGTATTAATATTGATATGGTTGATATTAATGAGAGAGCTATTTCTTTAGTAAGAGATAATTTAACTTTAAATAAGGTTAAGGCTAATGTTTTCAGTAGTGATGTGTATTCTAATGTAAATAAAAAATATGACTATATTATTACTAATCCTCCTATTAGAGCGGGTAAAGAAGTAGTAAGAAAGTTTTTATTTGGAGGATATGACTACCTAAATGATAATGGAATGTTATATTTTGTTATGAGAAAGGATCATGGAGTTAAATCAATGATTAAGGAATTAGAAAGTAAATATAATGTGACTATTGTAAATAAAGATAAGGGATTTTACATTGTATCTTTAACTAAACATCTATAGTAAAGTAGGTGTTTTTTCTCTTTTTATATAAAAATAATAAAAATTGGTAAAAAAAATAAAAAAGTATTTCTAAAGTTATTGACTTATTTGTTAAATGCTGATAAACTTATAAATTGGTAACACATCTTTTAATGTGGCTGATTTTATAAAAAATCTAGGTATTGGGGTGAAAAAATTAATGGCTTATAAGTTAAAACAAAGCGGAGATTATAGAAAAAGAAGAAACTTTTCTATGATCAAAAATTCACTAGCAATTAGTGATTTATTAGAAGTGCAAACTGCTTCATACAAGTGGTTCACTACAGAAGGGGTTAAAGAGGTTTTTGAAACATTTTCACCAATTGAAAGTTTCTCTGGTAGTTTATCTTTAGAATTTGGTGAATATGAATTCGGTACTCCAAGATATTCAATTAAAGAATGCAAAGATAGACAGATTACTTATGCTGCTCCTCTTAAAGTTCAAACTAGACTATTTAATAATGAAACTGGTGAAGTTAAAGAACAAGAAATATTCTTAGGCGATATGCCACTTATGACTGAAGCTGGTACATTTATTATTAATGGTGCAGAGAGAGTTGTTGTATCACAACTTGTTAGATCTCCTAGTGTATACTTTTCTAAAGAGATAGATAAGAATGGTAAACCTGTTTTTGCATCTAAAGTTATTCCATCAAGAGGTACTTGGTTAGAGTATGAAACTGATGCTAAAGATGTTATCTATGTAAGAATAGATAGAAATAGAAAGGTACCTATGACTACTCTTTTAAGAGCGGTTGGATTATCTTCTAACGACGATATATTATCTTTATTTGATAATGATGTATATCTTAAGAATACTATTGAAAAAGATTCTACACATGATACTGATGAAGCTCTTATTGAAATATATGAGAAGTTAAGACCAGGTGAACCTACTACCCTTGATAGTTCAAAGAACCAATTAATTACTAGATTCTTTGATGATTTTCATTATGATTTAGCAAGAGTTGGTAGATATAAATTTAATAAGAAATTAAATGTTAAAGATAGACTACTTGGAAATAGACTTGCTGAAGATATTATAGTTGATGGTGAAGTTAAAATCGCTAAGGATACTTTAATTACTAAAGGAGTATTGGAAGAATTATCTACATACTTAGATAATGGTTATGGCATTACTGAGTGTAAGGTTAATGAAGATTTAACTATTAATGCAAGTGTAGAAGATCATAATAAGATTCAAGTTATTAAGGTTTATTCTAATGTTGATGACAAGAAGATTGTTCATGTTATTGGTAATGATCCTAAGTGTGAACTTAAGAATTTAACTATTGCTGACTTATATGCCACTGTTAGTTATTATTTAAATTTAAATGATGGTATTGGTGACATAGATGAAATAGACCACTTGGGTAACAGAAGAGTTAAACAAGTGGGAGAATTATTACAAAATCAATTTAAGATTGGTTTTAGTAGAATGGAAAGAGTTATTAGAGAGAGAATGACTACTCAAGATATTGAGACTGTTACTCCTAAAACTTTAATTAATATTAGACCTGTTACTGCTGTTATCAAGGAATTCTTTGGTAGTAGCCAGTTATCTCAATTTATGGATCAAACAAATCCAATTGCAGAACTTACTCATAAGAGAAGATTATCTGCTTTAGGACCTGGTGGATTATCTAGAGATAGAGCAGGTACTGAGGTAAGAGATGTTAACTCATCTCACTATGGTAGAATTTGTCCTATTGAGTCTCCTGAAGGAGCTAACATCGGACTTATTACATCACTAGCTAGTTATGCTAGAATTAATGATTATGGATTTATTCAAACACCATATAGAAAAGTAGTTGATAGTAGACTTACTGATGAAATAGTTTACTTAACTGCTGATGAAGAAGAGGATTATTATATATCTCAAGCTACTGTTAATACTGATGATGATGGTAAAATTACTGATAGTATAGTAGCAGGTAGATATAAGGGAGAAAATGTTTTAGTTAGCCCTGATAAAGTTGACTATATTGACGTATCTCCTCAACAAGTAGTATCTGTAACTACAAGTTTGATACCATTCCTAGAGCATGATGATGCTACCCGTGCGCTAATGGGTGCGAACATGCAAAGACAGGCTTTACCTCTACTTAAGACAGAAGCTCCTTATGTAGGAACTGGTGCTGAATATATTGCTGCAAGAGATAGTGGCTCTGTAGTAGTTGCTAAGGCTGATGGTATTGTTAGTTATGCAGACGCTAAGAAGATTGTTGTTAAGAATGCTAAAGGTGAAGATGTTTATTATTTAGCTACTTTTGAAAGATCTAACCAAGGTGAAACATTTAACCATGTTCCTATAGTTAGAGAAGGCGATAAAGTTAAGAAAGGTCAAATAATAGCGGATGGTCCAAGTACTGATAAAGGTGAACTTGCACTAGGTAAGAATGTAGTTGTTGCGTTTACTACATTTAATGGTTATAACTATGAAGACGCTGTTATTATGAATGAAAGACTTGTTAAAGATGATGTTTATACTTCACTTCACATTGAAGATTATGAATTACAATGTCGTGATACTAAACTAGGACCTGAAGAAATTACTAGAGATATTCCTAATGTTGGAGAAGAGGCTAGAAAGAATCTTGATGAACATGGTATCGTTAGAATTGGTACTGAAGTTCATGAAGGAGATATTCTAGTAGGTAAAGTTACTCCTAAAGGAATGGCTGATTTAACTAGTGAAGAAAAACTTTTACATGCTATCTTTGGCGAAAAGACTAGAGAAGTTAGAAATTCATCACTTACTGTTCCACATGGTGGTGATGGCGTCGTTCACGATGTTAAAGTTTATACTAAAGATGATAATGATGACTTACCTAGTGGTGTAAGCATGGTTGTTAGAGTATATATTATTCAAAAGAGAAAGATTCAAGTCGGAGATAAAATGAGTGGTCGTCACGGAAATAAAGGTGTTATTTCACTTATACTTCCTAGTGAGGATATGCCATTCTTACCTGATGGTACTCCTGTTGATATTATGCTTAACCCTCAGGGTGTTCCTTCTCGTATGAATATTGGTCAGATACTTGAGTTACACTTAGGTATGGCTGGTAAGAAACTTGGTGTACATTTTGCTACTCCAGTACTTGATGGTGCCAAGGAAGAAGATATTGCTGCCGCTATGAAAGAAGCTGGTATGGATCCTGATGGTAAGACAGTTCTTTATGATGGTAGAACTGGTGAAGAATTTGATAGTAGAATATCTGTTGGTGTAATGTATATGATTAAGTTACATCACATGGTTGATGATAAATTACATGCTAGAGCAACTGGTCCATATTCACTTGTTACACAACAACCACTTGGTGGTAAAGCACAACTTGGTGGACAGAGATTTGGTGAAATGGAAGTTTGGGCACTTGAAGCTTATGGTGCATCTCATGTACTTCAAGAAATTCTTACTTATAAATCTGATGATGTTGTAGGTAGAGTTAAAGTATATGAAGCTTTAGTTAAGGGTCAACCATTACCGAAACCTGGTATACCTGAAGCATTTAGGGTATTAATAAAAGAATTCCAAGCTTTAGGACTTGATATATCTGTTATTAATAATGAAGATGAAACTGTATCTTTTGATGAACTTGAAAAAAATGCAGATAAGGATGAAGATCCTATTGCTGAAGAAGTAATTAATAAAGAAGAAGTACTTAAAGATTTTGATGATGAAGAAGATGATGACTTTGATGAGGAAACTGATGATGAGTTTGATGATGACTTCGGAGAAGATGAGTTTGAAGATACTGATATGGAAGGAGATGATTTCTAATGTTAGAGGCTAATAATTTTAAAGCTTTAAAAATAGGAATTGCATCACCTGAGAAGATAAGATCTTGGTCTTATGGTGAGGTTATTAAACCTGAGACTATTAACTATAGAACACTTAAGCCTGAAAGAGATGGACTATTTTGCGAAAAGATCTTTGGACCTACGAGAGATTATGAATGTTCTTGTGGTAAGTATAAGAGACTTAGATACAAGAATATAGTTTGTGATAGATGTGGAGTAGAAGTTACTAAATCCTCTGTTAGAAGAGAGAGAATGGGACATATTGAACTTGCTACTCCAGTAAGTCACATTTGGTATGTTAAGGGTGTTCCATCTTATATTGGACTTACTCTTGATATGTCTCCAAGAGATTTGGAAGAAGTTATATACTTTGTATCTTATGTTGTACTTGATCCTGGCGCTACTACTTTAGTTAAGAAGCAAACTTTATCTGACAAAGAGTATAGAGCATATTATGAAAAATATGGTAATACTTTTAGAGTTGGTATGGGTGCTGAAGCTGTTAAGGAATTACTTTCTGAAGTAGATGTTAATAAAGAACTAGGAGAAATTCAAAAGGAATTAGAGGGTGCAACTGGACAAAGAAGAGTTAAACTAGTTAAGAGACTTGATGTTATTAATTCATTTGTTCAATCTGGTAATAAGCCTGAATGGATGATTATTGAGGCTCTTCCTGTTATTCCACCTGAACTTAGACCAATGATACAACTTGATGGTGGTAGATTTGCTACTAGTGACTTAAATGATTTATATAGAAGAGTTATTAATAGAAATAATAGACTTAAGAAATTAATGGAACTTGGTGCTCCTTCAATTATTGTTCAAAATGAAAAGAGAATGCTTCAAGAGGCTGTTGATTCATTATTTGATAATGGTAGAAGAGGCAGAAGTGTTACCGGAGCAGGTAATAGAGCACTTAAGAGTTTAAGTTCTATGCTTAAGAGTAAACAAGGTAGATTTAGACAAAACTTACTTGGTAAGAGAGTTGACTACTCTGGTCGTAGTGTTATTGTTGTTGGACCTGATCTTAAGATGTATCAATGTGGTATTCCTAAGGAAATGGCACTTGAACTATTTAAACCTCATGTTATTCATGGTTTAACTGAGAAGGGTATTGCTAATAATATTAAGGCCGCTAAAAAGATGATTGATAATCAAGATCCTAAAGTATGGGATATTGTTGAAGATGTTATTAAAGAGCATCCTGTTATGCTTAACAGAGCTCCTACTTTACATAGACTTGGTATTCAAGCATTTGAACCTAAGTTAATTAGTGGTAAAGCTATTAGACTTCATCCACTTGTATGTACTGCATTTAATGCTGACTTTGATGGTGACCAGATGGCTGTACATGTACCTTTAAGTGAAGAGGCTAAGGCTGAAGCTAGAATATTAATGCTTGGTTCTAATAATATTCTTTCTCCTAAAAATGGTGATCCTATTGTTACTCCATCTCAGGATATGATATTAGGTAACTATTATATTACTATGGAGAAGGCTGGACTTCCTGGTGAAGGTAGAGTATTTAAGAATTCTAATGAGGCTTTAATGGCTTATCAAAGAAGAGAAATTAAGCTTCAAACTAGAATTGCTATTCCTGTTAATTCATTTAAGCATAAGGTATTCTTAGATAGTGTTAAGAATAAGTATTTAGTTACTACTCCAGGTAAGATTATATTTAATGAAATATTACCTGATTCATTCCCTTACTTATGTGAGTCTACTAGTGAGAATATTGAAGGATTTACTCCTAGTAAGTACTTTATTGATTATGGTGAGAATATTCCTGAAATAATTAGTAATATGCCACTTTCTACTCCATTTAATAAGGGAGCTTTAGAGAAGATTATTGCTCAAATGTTTAAGAGATATAAGACTACTGAAACTAGTATATTCCTTGATAAACTTAAGGATTTAGGATTTAAGTATTCTACATTCTCTGGTATTACAATTGCAGCATCTGATGTTGTTGTTAGTAAGAATAAACATGCAGTTATTGAGAAATCTAATGAAGAAATTAAGAAAGTTAATAAACAGTTCCAAAGAGGACTTATTACTGATAGAGAAAGACTTGATCTTGTTATTGATATTTGGTCTAAGGCTAAAGAAGAAATTCAAGATGAATTACAAGGTTATGCTAAGAGTTATGTTGATAATCCAATATTCATAATGATGAATTCTAAGGCTAGAGGATCTATCTCTAACTTCGTACAACTTGCTGGTATGAGAGGACTAATGGCTAAACCTAATGGTGAAACTATTGAAATCCCAATTCTATCTAACTTTAGTGAAGGTCTTTCAGTATCTGAATTCTTCCTATCTACACATAGTGCTAGAAAAGGTAGTGCGGATACAGCCTTAAAGACTGCGGATTCTGGTTATATGACAAGAAGACTTGTTGATGTAGCACAAGATATTATTGTTAAAGAAGAGGATTGTGGTACTATTCAAGGTGTACTTGTTAGTGCATTTATGGATGATAAAGATGGTATTATTGAACCATTATATGATAGAATATTAGGAAGATTTACTAATAAGAAAGTAATTAATCCTGAAACTAAAGAAGTAATTATTGATAAAAATGAATATATTACTGAAGCTATTGCTGATAAGATAATTAAGGCTGGTATTAAGGAAGTTGAAATTAGAACAGTACTTACTTGTAAGACTGACCATGGTGTTTGTCAACATTGTTATGGTAGAAATCTTGCTACTGGTAATATTGTTGAAATTGGTGAAGCTGTTGGTGTAATGGGAGCTCAATCTATTGGTGAACCTGGTACTCAGCTTACCATGAGAACATTCCATACTGGTGGTGTTGCTGGAGCCGATATTACTCAAGGTCTTCCGAGAGTTGAAGAGTTATTTGAAGCTAGAATGCCTAAAGGTAAAGCTACTATATCTGAAATTGGTGGTGTTGTTACTAAGATTGAAGATGCTGGTGGTAAATTTAAGGTATATGTTAAGAATGATACTGAAACTAGAGAACATACTACTTTATACGGTGCTAAACTTAGAGTAGAAAAGGGAGATAAGATCGAAGCTGGAGATAGACTTACTGAGGGTTCTGTGTCTCCTAAAGAGTTACTTGCGGTAACTGATCCTAATACTGTTCAGCAATATATATTAAAAGAAGTTCAAAAGGTATATAGATCACAAGGTGTTGATATTAATGATAAACACGTTGAGATCGTTGCTAGAAGAATGATTTCTAAAGTTAGAATTATGGAAGCTGGAGATACTTTATTTGTACCTAGTACTACTGTTTCTCTACAAGAGTTTACTAAGGGTAATAGAGATGTTATTATTCAAGGTAAGAAACCTGCAATTGGACAACCAATATTACTTGGTATTACTAAGGCAGCATTAGAAACTGATTCATTCTTATCTTCTGCATCATTCCAAGAAACTACTAGAATATTAACTGAAGCTTCAGTTAAAGGTAAAGTAGATAAACTACAAGGATTAAAAGAAAATGTTATTATTGGTAAGTTAATCCCTGCGGGTACTGGTGCTAAAGAATATATGGATGTTGGTTATTCATTAGAGAAGGAGTTCTTTGATGAAGATGCTTCTGAAGTACTTGAAGAAGAATTTATGGATTAATAATAAAAAGAATAGAAGTCGTGTTGATACATGGCTTCTATTTGTTTAATAAGAGGAGAATATATATGAATATTAATGAATTAATTAAGTGTATGACTGATACTTTGAATAGATTATATATATGTAGAAATAATAGTAGTGGTATAGTTAGAACTAATATATATAATGCTATCTTATACTATAAGAAGATGTTAATTAAGAATGATTGTATTTTTGCTTATAATGATAATAGTGAAGTTAAGCTAGATAAAAAGTCTTTATATGATACTTTGTTTTCTACTGCTAGTGATATTCAGTATTTTAATTCATTATTTAATGAAGATAATTTAGTTAATGCTTGGTGGTGTGTATGCTTAGCTATGAATGAGTTAGAACTGAATAATGGAAAACTTAATGGTTATGTTAGAGAAAAAGTTAGAAATAATTGAGTTATAGAGTAGTTTGTTTTATAACTCTTTTTTTGTTCACTCTAAGCCTAAGGTCTTAGAGTGTTAAATTAAGCCTCCTCTAAAGAGTCTTAATTTAATATGTCAGCAACATCTATTATATATAAGAGAAGGTATATATTATGATGTTGTTTATTATTTGGTTTATTTTGTTGACTATTTGGTAAAATAATAGTATTATATAGGTGATTTGTTTGAGAAGGAGAACTAAGAATATGAAAAACTATAATGAGGATATAGAGAGAAACTTGTATTTAAGAGATTTATTGTTAGGAAATATACAAGGACCTTTAACTGGAATACCAAATATAGATAAACCTTGGCTTAAATATTATACTAAAGAACAATTAATGGCTACTTCTGTCAATAAAACTGTTTATCGTTATTTATATGATGAAAATAAAAAATATTTGAATGATATTGCTATTATATTTGCAAATAGAAAGATAAAATATTTTGAATTATTTATGCAAATAGAAAAAGTGGCTAAATCACTTAAAGCTATGGGAGTAAAAAAGGGAGAAATTGTTACGATATGTTTACCTAATACTCCTGAATCTGCTTATTTATTTTATGCTTGTAGTAAGATTGGCGCAATAGCGGATTATATAGATCCTACTGAAAGTGAAGAAGGCTTGGAAAAGTATTTGAATATATCTAATCCTAAACATTTGATAATGTTAGATATGTGTTTTGATAAGTTTACTAACTTAATTAAGAAGAAAAATATAGAAAATGTTGTTGTTACATCACCTGTCGAATCTTTGCCATTAATAATGAATGGTTTAAAGATTAAGACTAAAATATCTGATAGAGAACTTTATAATAGACATAAAAAAGTTATGAGAGAATCTTCTACTAATTATATTCTTTATAAAGAATTTATTAGAAATGGAAATGAGTATGTTGGTGTATTAGAAGAAGAATATGAAAAAGATAGGCCGGTTGCTATTGTTCATACTGGAGGAACTACAGGGGTACCTAAAGGCGTACTTTTATCTAATGATAATTTAAATGAACTTACTAATCAAATTAAAAATTCTCCGGTGCAATTTATAAGACATTATTTATTGGTAGGTGTAATGCCAGAATTTGTTGGTTATGGTCTTAGTGTTGGATTACATACATCTTTAGTTTGTGGTATGAAAACAATGATGATTGCTAAGTATGAACCAGAAAAGATACCTGAAGTAATACTAAAGTATAAGCCTAATTGTATGGCTGGTAGTCCTGCCCACTGGGAAATATTCTCTAAAAGTCCTTTAATAAATAAACCTAATGTTGATTTATCTTTCTTTAAAGCTCCTATTGAAGGGGGAGATACTTTGAATGCTAAAGTTGAGAGTAAAGTAAATAAAATATTAGATAAAGGTGGATGTAAATATAAGATACAAAAGGGTTATGGTTTAACAGAAAAATGTTCTGCTGTTACAGTCTGCTTTAATAATGAAGTTAATAAACCTGGTAGTGTAGGTGTACCATTTTCTAAAACTGTTATATCTATATATGATAATGATAAAAAAGAAGATTTACATTATAATGAACTTGGTGAAATTTGTGTAAGTGCCCCTGATATTATGCTTGGCTATTATGGCAATGAAGAGGAAACAAAAAAGGTAATAAAAAAACATTCTGATGGTAATATGTGGTTACATACTGGAGATGTTGGATATGTTACAGAAGATGGTTTACTATATGTTGTTAGCAGAATAAAAGATATAATTATTAGATATGATGGTAAAAAAATATATCCATATAATGTTGAGAATATTTTATTAAAATGTCCTATAGTTAAATCAGTAGCGGTAGTTGGTATTCCTGATCCAAATCATTATAATGGGGAAGTACCAGTTGCTTTTGTTAGTGTTGATGATAGTTATAGTAAAGAAGAGGCAATGAGAATAGTTAGTGATTATGCAAATAGTACTATTACTGATTATTTAATACCAACGTCATATTATATTAAAGATGAGTTACCTAAAACTGTAGTAGGTAAAGTTGATAAAAAAGTATTAAAAAGATCTCTAGTTAGAAAGTAAAAAATGAATGTTTTTTGCTTTCTTTTTTACCATTGCTGTGTTATAATCAATATAGAATAAAGAGGTGGTGTTATGCAAATTAGAGTTACACTTTTAGTTATAAGTTTTTTATATGTTACGTTAACAAATATTGTATATTTTTCGAAAAGTAGAATTAATAATAGTGAAAATGCAGTTTATGAAAAATTATTATCCATTACACCTATTGGCCTGCTACTAGAAATAGGTTGTAATATTACAGCTATTTATAAAATGAATGAATTAGTATCTAGTATAATATCTAGATTATATCTTATATTTATATTAGTATGGCTTACTACTTTCACTTTATATATACTTTCTATTACTAAATATAAAGGTGATAAATTAATAGAATATAAAAATAGTAAGATAAGAAAGAGTATAATTATTGGTTCTATTTCTTCAATATTACTTTTGATATTTTTACCTATTGATTTTGTATTAGAGAAAAATTCAGCATATTTGGGTGGAATAGGTATAGTATTTCTTTTAGCAATTACTTTTCTTTTAATTATTTTAGATTTTATACTATTTATAAAATATTTTAAAAATATGACCTTTAAAGAAAAAGTTCCAATGCTTCTATTACTTCTTTTAATAGGAGGGCTTTTACTAGTTAATAATATTGCTCCAGAAATACAAATTATTTCTAGTTCATTTGCCTTAATAACAGTAATTATGTATTTTACAATAGAGAATCCAGATAAGAAATTACTTGAAGAGATACATGTGTCTAAAAAAATAGCAGATGCTGCTAATGAAGATAAAAGTATGCTTATATATAATATGATGAATGAGGTTAAGAGTATTGCTAGTGATATTAATAAATCTTCTGAGGTAATATTAAACAGTAATAATTTAGAAGAAAATAGATTCTTTGCTAGAGAGATAATTGCCTCTAATAACAAGTTATATAGTATGGCTAATGATATATATAATATTGATGTTATTGATGATATTAATGTTAAAACTATTAAGAATAAATATAATATTAAATTATTACTTAAAGAAGTAATAAGTAAAAATAAAGAATTATTTGAGAATAAAAATATTAGTTTTAGATTTAATATAGATAGTAATCTTCCTAATAGTTTATATGGTGATAGTATTAATTTAAAGAATGTACTAAATACTATTTTAGGTAATTCTTATAAGTATACTGATAAGGGATATGTTGAATTATCTGTTAATGCTATATTTAAGAAAGATATAGTTAGATTAATTATAAAGATAGAGGATTCTGGTGTTGGCATTAAGGCTGAAGATTTAGAAAAATGTTTAAATAAAAATACTAAAGAACAAAATAGTTTATATGGAGCAAGAAAGACTATTAATATAATAGGTGGTAATTTACTTATAAGTAGTGAATATAATAAAGGAACTATTGCTACTATTATATTAGATCAAAAGATATATACTAATAATAATAAAGATAATTATGTTAATAATAAAAAGATATTAATTGTAGATGATAATAATTCTAGTATTAAGTTAATTAGTAAGATATTAGAAAAGCATAATATTTTATATGATAGTTCTAATTTGTGTAAAGATGCACTAGATAGAATTAGAAAAGGGTATAAGTATGATTTAATATTATTAGATGAAGATATGCCGTATTTATCTTGGAATGTAGTAATGAAAAAATTGAAGAATATTAAAGGATTTAATATACCAGTAATAATACTTACTAAGAATGATGGTATGAATAATATTAAAGAATATAAAGATGTTGGTATTACTGACTACATATTAAAACCAATAGATAAAGATTATTTAATGAATAAAATAAGCAAGTACTTGAAATAGTGGTACTTGTTTTATTTCAAAACAATTACTTTTTTATTATTGCAAAATATTATTAAATATAGTATTATTAGTATGTAAGGTAGAGGAGTGAAATATTTATGAAAAAGAAAATTATTATATTTATTGCATTAATTAGTGTATTATTACCGATTAATGTAAAAGCATTAACAGGTAGTATTAATTTATCGTGTGACAAAACAAAACTTAACCCTAATGAAGAAACTACTTGTTATGTAAAAGGAAATATTAATGAAGAGGTGTCTGGTATAGATGCTACTTTAGTACTAGGAGATAATTTAATATTATCTAGTATTACTAAGGATTCAATTTGGGATAGTGGAGATGTTGGTACTGATAGTAATAAAATAGTATTAGTTACTAGTAATAATCCTAAAGGTAATTTTAATGTTGTTACTTTTAAAGTAAAGGCTGGAAGTAAAAGTAATATGGATACTAAAATATCACTTAGTGATGTAAAATTATCTAATGCTACTGATTTTACTGAGACAGATTTTACTGTTGATGATGTTAGTATTAGAATACCAAGTACAGTGAATACACTATCTAGTTTAACTGTAAGTGGAACTACATTTAACTTTAATGAGAATACCACTAGTTATGAATTAGAAGTAGATAGTGATAAAGTAACTATTAGTGCTACTAGAAAAGATACTAATTCTGTTGTAAGTGGTGATACTGGTAGTAAAAATTTAAAATATGGATTAAATACATTTTATGTAAAAGTAACTAGTGAGTCAGGTAGTGTAAAAACATATACATTAAAAATTACTAGACCAGATAATAGAAGTAAAGAAAACTATATGTTAAGTTTTAAGTTTGGTAATTATGATTTAGATTTTTCTAAGGATAAAACTAATTATGATTTAATAGTTAATAATAAAATAACTAGAATAGCGAGCTGCTATGGAGAAATGAACGATGATACTATTCTTTGTATAGATGCTGAAAATCTTAAATATTCAGATAAAGCAAATATAAATATATCAATTAATGATAAAAATTTAAATGATTTATTTGATGAAGAAAAAATAGAACTAAAATGTAATGATGATGAGACATCATGTGAAGTTTATTTTGAAAATAATAAAATAGGAATGATTGAATATAAAGATGATAAAAAGTCTGGCTATGTTATATTAGATGATTTAAAAGTAGGAAATAACGAATTAAAAGTAATAGTGACTGCTGAAAACGAAGAAGAGAGAACTTATATATTAAATATAAATAGAAAGAATGAAGAAGGTAAAATTATTGATAAAACTGAAGAAGAAATTACTTCAAATAGTGGAACTGGTTCTATTTATATGATAATTGTAGGTATAGTAATGGTTGTTGCTTTAGTTGTTTTGTTTATAGTATTAAGAAGAAAAAATTTATTTAATAAAGGAAGAAATAATTAGGAGTAGGTAGTATGAAAAAGAAAATAATATATCTTGGTAGTTTTATTATATTGATATTAGGTATAGGCATATTTGTAGATCAGGCTTTCTTTAAACCTACAGTAATAAATAGCTTTATAGCTTCAAAAATATATAGTAGTCCTGCGAATAAAGCTTTTACTGATGATAATTTTTATAAATGTGTAGTAGATGCTTATAATAGTGAGAATAAAACTAGTTTACCGTATACTACTAATTTAAGTGATGAACAATTAAAAACTATTTCTTTTTTGGGATGTAGTGGGTACAAAAAAAAGACTAGTGAAAGAATATATAACTTAAACGGAATAGAAAAACTTGATAATGTAAAGTCGTTGATAATTTTATATCAAAATATTACAAATCTTAATTTAAGTAAAAATTTAAAATTAGAGAGAATAAGGGTGGCTAATAATGATGAATTGAGTAACATAGATATAAGCCAAAATATATTATTAACTAAAGTTATGTTATATGGTAATAACATTACAAGTTTGGACTTATCTAAAAATACTTCTTTGGAATATATAGATGTTTCTGACAATAAATTAAGTACATTGAATTTAGAAAATAATGTAAATTTAAAAACGTTGTATTTATTCAAGAATAATTTAGATACGATAAATTTAAGAAACAATGTCTTACTGAATACTTTAGATTTAAATTGTAATAAACTTAAAGATATTGATATCTCAAATAATATACTGCTTACTTCATTAATTGTTTCAGATAATAAATTATCGGATTTAAATATATCAAACAATATTAATTTGGTGACGTTATATGTCGGTGGCTTTTCAAAGTTTCATAATAATAATAACTATACTGAACTTGCTAGTTTTGATGAAAGTGATTTTGAAACATTTACTGCTGCTAAAGGTAATTATTTAAATACATTAAATTTAACTACTAATACAAAATTACAAAGTTTAAATGCAAGTAGCAATATGTTAACCACTTTAGATTTATCTGACAACATTGATTTAGGTTCTTTGTATGCAAATAATAATAGAATAACTAATCTTGATTTATCTAATCAAATCAAACTGACAACTTTAAGAATTTCAAATAATAAGTTAATGCAATTAAATTTAACTAACAATAAAAATTTGACTGATTTGGATTTAAATGATAATTTTATTTCAACAATCGATTTGAGTAACACAAAGATTAAAGATCGGTTTTATGTACGTAATAATAATTTAAAGGAAATTATACTTTGTGATAGTTACGATACGGAAAACTTGATATCTAGAAAACCATTATCAAATCAAGGCGATTTTACAAGTTATATTAATTTTGGAAATGAAAAGGTCGTTTCACCGACTACCGATTATTTGTATTATTTAAGTAAAAATTTAATAATAAAAGATAATGATATTGTTAGTAGTATTATAGATAATTTAAATTTAAATAATTTAACAGCTAAAATTTTTAGAAATGATGATGAACTTGGACTTTCAGATGTTGTAAATGATGGCGATATATTAAAAATTTATGATAAAAATATTGCTATTCAAACTTTAACTATAAATATATTTAATAATTCAAAAATTAATAATTTTCCTTTATATAAATCAATAATTGAAAGTTATAATAAATTAAATAATACTACTTATAATTATACTTATGACTTGAGTGATGAACAATTAAATTTAATAAAGACGTTAAATATAGATGATTTTGTTAACACACTTGATGGAATAGAATATTTAAAAAATCTTGAAAATTTGAGTGTTAAGGCGAGCAATATTGTTACTATGAACTTTTCGGATAATCCTAAACTAAAAAACTTATTTCTTTATTCTAATTCCGAATTACAAACATTGGATGTATCTAATAATTTATTACTAGAAAGTTTATATATTTTTGAAAGTGATATAACAAGTTTAAATTTAATTAATCAAAAGTATCTTAAAGATATTTATATTCATGATAACAATGTTAACGAATTAATTCTTTCTGCAAATGATAATTTGGAAAAATTATATTGCTATAATACTAAATTAGAGAATATTGATGTTAGTTTTTTTAAAAATTTAAAATATTTAGATTTGGGCAATAATAATATTAAAAGCATTGATTTAACTAATAACAGAAATTTAACTTCTTTAAACTTATCAGGTAATGAATTATTAAATTTAAATTTAATTGAAAATATCGAGTTAAAGAAAGTATTAATTTCAAGCAATTATGTTGAAAACATAGATGTAAGAAAATTAAGCAAATTACAAGAGTTAACTGTTTCGGACAATCCAATTAAAAAGCTTGATATTTCAAGTAATGTTAATCTAGTTAATCTTAAAATAGATAATACTTTCATAGAAAATTTAAATACAGAAAAAAATGAAAAATTGGAAAAATTATATATTTATGGCAGTAACATAAAAAATATAGATTTATCTAATAATCTTAATCTTTTAATATTTGATGCCGGCTATTATATTGATTCTAATAATGGTACAGGCTATGTAGGTTTACCTTCTAATGCAAAATATCATGTTTTGGAAAATGTTAATTTGGAAAACAATGAGAAATTGGAGGAAATCTCTTTAGATCATGCAGAGTTTGTTAAATCACTTGTTTTATACAAAAGGGAAAATTATAATTTGGAAAAATTATATAGTTTGAAATTGTCTAATATCTTTAATAATGGTATAGATGATATTAAAACTTCAGATAATAAAATAATGGTTACTGATAAAATTATAAGAGGAATTACTCCTGGTGAAACAAATCTTTATATTGATTATACATATAATTTAACCGATGATAAGTCAAATGCTAAAAATTATAGTGTAACATTTAATGTAAATATTATTGAAGTTATAAGTGATTTATACAAAATTGGTCAAAATTATATATATGTTGGTTTAGAAGATGATGAGCAAAGCATTATAGATAATATTGATATACTTGGTTATACAGATGGCATTACTAAATCAATTGAAGGAACTAAGTTGATATTAAGATATAATAACCAAATTGTTAAAAGTTTTGATATTGTAAGTATTAATGGTGATAAGTATGATTTGAATAAAGAATATATATTTGATAATAATTTTGATATAGATAATATTAAAGTTATTAATGGTACTAGTGAGGTTAATAATAATGAGTTATTAATTAAATACGAAGATGTAATATTGAGTAAATATAAATTAGTAAGTTATAATAGTACTAAATATGATTTAAGTAAAGAATATATATTTGATAATGATTTTGATATAGGTAACATTAAAGTTATTAATTGTACTAGTGAGATTAATAATAATGAATTATTAATTAAATATGGGGATATAGTATTAAGTAAATATAAATTAGTAAGCTTTAATAGTACTAAGTATGATTTAAGTAAAGAATATATATTTGATAATAATTTTGATATAAATAATATTAAAGTTGTTAATGGTACTAGTGAGGTTAATAATAATCAGTTATTAATTAAATATGAAGATGTAGTATTAAATAAATATAATTTAGTAAGTTGTAATAGTACTAAGTATGATTTGAGTAAAGATAGTATTAAAGTACTTGATAATAATATTGAAGAGTTTATTAGTAATATTAAATGTATTAATTGTAATGTTAAGATATTTGATGGTAATGAATATAAAGCTAAGGGTGACTTTGGTGATAATGATAAACTTAGAATACTATATGGTGATGAAGTATTAAAAGAATATAGTTTAACTTATGGTGTAAATGGTATTTCTTTGGTTAATAAGAAAGTTAAGTTAAATTTAGATACTAAGAATAGTATTAAATTAGAATATACTATTAGTCCTAAGAATGCTGATAATAAAGAAGTTACTTGGAAGAGTAGTAATACTGATGTTGTTAGTGTGGATAATAATGGTGTTATTACTGCGAAAGAATATGGAGATGCAGTTATTACTGTTACTACAGTAGATGGTAATTATAGTGATACTTGTGATGTTAATGTATCTGAGTTTATTACTTATACTATTACTTATAAAGACGGAGATAAAATTTATACTGAAGATTATGAAGCAGGAGATAGTGTTACTTGGAAAAGTGATATTACTAAGAAAGGTTATACTTTAGTAGGATGGAAGTATAATGATAAGGAATATAAACTTAGTGATGAATTTACTATGATAAATGAAAATATTACTGTTACTTCGATATGGAATATTAATAAATATACTATTACTTATGAAGTAAATGGTGGTAGTATTAATAATAAAACTAAAGAAGTTATTTATGATAGTAAATATGGTACATTAGATGTACCAGGTAAGAAAGGCTATACTTTTAAAGGATGGTATAAAGAAAATGGTTTTATTAGTATGGTAGATGAAAATACTATAGTAAGTGAAGATAAAGATCATACTTTATATGCTAAATGGGAAATTAATAGTTATAAGTTAACTATTAATGATGGTATTAATACTAATGAATATACTTTAAAATATAATGATGAAAAAGAAATAGTTATTTCTGAAAGAAAAGGTTATAGTTTTGTTAAATGGAATATTACTGGTACTGATAGTAGTATTAATAATAATATATTTAAAATGGGTACTGAAGATAGTGCTTTAGTAGCAGAATGGAAATTAATTATTCCTGAGATTAAAAATTATAAGGTTAAAGATAAATATATTACTGATGTTAAGTTAAATACAAGTATTAATGATTTTGATTTGGGATTGGATAATATATATAGTGTAAGAATAACTAATAAACTTCTTGATAATGGTTTAATTGGAACCGGAAATAAAGTTAATGTATATTTAGATAATGATTTAGTTGTTAGTTATATTGCAGTTGTTAAAGGTGATACAACAGGTGATGGTAAGGTTAGTGTAGGAGATGTAGCTAAACTATATCAATACTTGAAGAAAAAGATAACTATGGAAGAACATTTTGTAACAGCGGGTAATGTTGTTGATGTTGATAATGAAATTAAGGTTGGAGATGTTGCTAAGTTATATCAATATGTTAAAGGTAAAATAAGTAGTTTGGAGTGATAGTGTGAGAAAGAGGATTATTTTAATAGGAGTAATACTAAGTGTATTACTTCCTATTAATGTAAAAGCTTTAAGCGGTAGTATAAATATTAGCTGTAATGATTCTAATGTTATAGTGGGTAATAGTACTAATTGTAGTATTACTGGTAATTCTGATTCTGAAGTTAGTGCACTTGCTATGACTTTGTCTTCAGGAGGAAGTGTTAGTATAAGTAATATTGTTACTTCTTCAGTATGGCAAGGTGATGGTAGTGATGGTGATATACAATTATATACTGATAGTAATAAAACTGGTAATTTTAGTATAGCTACTTTTACTGTTACTGGTAATAGTGTTGGTAGTGGAACTATTACTGTGAGTGGTGTTATGTTTACTGGAGCAGATTTTAATGATGTTGGTGTTTCAGGGAAAAATATTGTTATTAATGTAAAAGAAAAAGAAACTCCTAAACCTAATCATGAAACCACTCCAAAACCTAGTAATAATGATAATAATAACAATAATGGTAATAATAGCAATAATAGTAATAATAATCAGGTTAATAAGAGTAATGATGCTACTTTGAAGAGTTTAAGTGTTAGTGGTGTTAATTTTGAGTTTTCTTCTGATAAATATGATTATGAAGTAGATGTTAATAATGATGTTGATAAGATAGAGATTGAGACTATAGTTAATAATGATAAGGCAAAGGTAACTATACCTGAAGATTTATCTTTGAAGATTGGGAAGAATAAATTTACTATAATAGTAGAAGCGGAAGATGGTACTAAGAAAGAATATAATATTAGTATTAATAGATTAGATAGAAAATTATCTAATAATGCATACTTATCTAAATTAACAATAGAGGGGTATGATATTATATTTAGAAAAGACAAGTATATATATAATATTGGTGATATTAAGAATAATAAACTAAATGTTAAGGCAGAAGCTGAAGATAAAACTTCTAAAATAGATATATATGGTAATAATAGTATTGGTAAGAATGGTGTTATTGTAGTTAAAGTTACTGCTGAAGATAAAACTACTAGTGAATATATTATATATGTTAATAATAATTCTACAAATATTAAAGATATTTTACTAATATGTTTTTTATGCCTATTAATAATATCTATAATAATTAATTTTATATTAATATTAGGAAAAAGAAAAAAACTAAAAAACTAAGATAGAGTAATGAACTCTATCTTTTATTGTAAAATAATGTAATATAGTGTATAATAATATCTGTGAGGAGAAATTTATGAAAATTGAAAAATTAAATAAAGATAATATTAAAGAATTTATAAGGGATATTGATACTGCTGAAGAGATAGAACTTAATATTAATAAATTAGAATATTATGCTGTTAAAGATGATGATATTTATTTACTTGCTTTTGAAATGCTTAGTGATGAAGATAAGATATCTATTAAGTATGTTAATAATAAAGTAAAAGAAGATAAGTTTTTAGATGTTATTAATTATTTAAATAATATATTAGTAGTTAGAACTCATTTGATTATAGATTTATATAATGATAAATATATGGATGTATTAAGTAATAACTATAAATGTAAAGAAATATACGTTTCTTTAATGAAAGATAATGTCACTGAAAGTAATTCTAAATATAAAGAAGAACTTGCAGAGATTGATATGTATAATATTAGATATTTATCTTCAAAGAATGAGATAGTATGTAATTTAGTTAAACAAAATATTCAAGATGAGAGAATTATATTAGAACTTAATAGTAAATTTATTACTATGAATAGTAGTATTATTAGTTTTATAATTAATGATAGTATGATAGAACTATTTACTAAAGAACTTGGATATGATGTAGTGTATAAGAGTTTTGTTATAGTTAAGGAATAACCTTAACTATTTTTTTATGCCAAAATGTAAAATAAAAAACTGCCAAAATGTAAAATTGGAATTAAATTGATATGTTATTTATATATTTTAGTGTAATTATATGGTATAATTTATATTGTATTAAATATTTTGATGGTGGTGAAATTATGTATAAAAATAAAAAAATATTTATATTAGGAATGGCTAGAAGTGGTTATGAAGTAGCTAAATTACTTTCTAGTGATAATGAGATATTTATTACTGATATGAAAGAGCAGGAAAAAGATAAAGTAGAAGAATTAGAAAAACTTGGTGTTACTGTTAAGATATGCAATGATCCAATAGAATACTTAGATGATAGTTTTGATATTATGGTTAAAAATCCTGGTATTAAATATACTCATCCTTGTGTAGTTAAGGCTAAAGAACTTGGTATACCAGTAATTAATGAAGTAGAAGTTGCTTATCATTATATTGATAAAAATGTTAAGATAATTGGTGTTACTGGTTCTAATGGTAAAACTACTACTACTAGTATTATATATGAAATAATGAAAAAGGCTTTTGGTGATAAGGTTATTTTAGCGGGTAATATTGGTACTCCTTTATGTCATTATGCTAAAGATATTAAAAAAGATAGTTATTTAGTTATGGAAATAAGTGATCATCAGTTATGTGATATGTATGATTTTAAGACTAATGTATCTGTTATGACTAATATATACGAATGTCATACTGATTTTCATGATAGTCATGAAAGATATGTTATGACTAAGAAGAAAATATTTAATAATCATAGTAAAGATGATATAGCTATTATTAATATGGATAATAGTGAAGAGATGGAACTTACTAGTGATATTGTTAGTACTAAAGAATATTTTTCTTGTGATAATAAAACTGATTGTTATTATAAAGATGGCTTTATTTATTATAAAGATGGAAAATATATTGATACTAGTAAGATTATTTTAAAGGGTAATCATAATTATCAAAATATTATGTGTGCTATTCTTGCTACAAAAGTGTATGGTGTTAGTGATGAAATAATTAAAGATGTTGTTAGTACTTTTAGTGGTGTTGAACATAGACTTGAGTATGTTGGTAATATTAATGGCAGAGAAGTATATAATGATTCTAAGAGTACTAATACTGAATCTACTGTTATAGCACTTAACTCTTTTGATAAAGATACTATTCTTATTATGGGTGGTACTGATAGGGGCCATTCTTTTGAAGAATTAAAAGAGCCTATGAAACATACTAAGTTAGTGGTAGCTTATGGTGAAACTAAAAATAGAATAAAAGAATTTTGTGATAGAATTAAAATTAAATGTATAGTGTGTGATAATTTAGTAGAGGCTACTGGTATTGCTTATGATAATTCTAAAGAAGAAGATATTATACTTCTTAGTCCTGCTTGTGCTAGTTGGGATCAGTTTCCTGATTTTGAAGTGAGAGGTAAATTATTTAAAGATACAATACTAAAATATAAGAAAAGTTTATTTTTGGAAAAAGGCAAACATATTTATATGATGGGTATTGGTGGTATTAGTATGAGTGGTATTGCTGATATACTTGTTAATATGGGATATAAAGTTAGTGGTAGTGATAGAATGGAATCTTCTGTTACTGATAAACTTACTAGTCAAGGTATTAAAGTATTTATACCACAAAGTAAAGATAATATTACTAAAGATATAGATTTTATAGTATATACTGCCGCAATAAAAGATGATAATGAGGAAATGATTGAGGCTAAAAAGAATAATATTCCTATGATGGAAAGAGGAGAGTTTTTGGGAGAAATTACTAAATTATATTCTAATACTATAGGAGTAGCTGGTACTCATGGTAAGACTAGTACTACTTCAATGCTTTCTTGCATATTTTTAAAGGGTAATATGGATCCTACTATTCAAGTTGGTAGTATGCTTAAGAATATTAATGGTAATTATAGAGTAGGTAAGAGTGATACTTTGATTATTGAGGCTTGTGAGTATTGTGATAGTTATCTTAACTTTAAACAAAAATCCGCTATTGTACTTAATATTGATAATGATCATTTGGATTATTTTAAAAACTTAGATAATATTAAGAAATCTTTTTATGAGTATGTTAGTCATTTACCTAGCGATGGTTATTTAGTTATTAATAATGATGATGATAATAGTAATCATTTAAAAGAACATACTAAGGCTAAAGTTATTACTTATGGTATTAATAATAAAGCTGATTATATGGCTGATAATATTAAATTTAATAAAGATGGCTGCGGTATATTTGATGTTATTTATGATAATAAGAATTTAGGTACTATTGAACTTTCTGTACCTGGAAGACATAATATATCTAATGCTTTATCTACAGTGGCACTATCTATGGCTTATGGTATAGATTTTAATGATATTAAAGAAGGCCTTAAAGATTATGAGGGGGCCGCAAGAAGAATGGAATATAAGGGTGAGTTCATGGGAGCTAAAGTATATGATGACTATGGACATCATCCTACCGAAATAGAGGCTACCGCAAAGGCTATTCATGGTATGGAGCATAATGAAACTTGGGTTATATTTGAACCACATACTTATTCAAGAGCTTATAAACATAAAGAGGCTTTTGCTAAAGTACTTAGTGAATTTGATCATATTATTATTACTGATATATATGCTGCGAGAGAAAATAATACATATGGTATAAAAGAAGAAGATATTATTAAAGAAATAAAGAAATATGGTAAAGAGGCTTTTCATATAAGTAATTATGATGATATTAAAACTTATTTATCTGAATATGTTAATAAGGGTGATTTAATTCTTACTTTAGGAGCTGGTTATGTTACTAAACTTGCTGATTTGTTAGTAAATAAAGAAAATGAATGATATTATTTTTCATTCATTTTTTCTTTGAGAAATTTTTCAAACATAGTTAGTCCATATCTACTATTGTAATAATTGGGAAATTCATTTAAATGGGCTAAAGCTATTTTAGTAGTTAGTATTAAATTGTCGTTGGTTACATTGGTTTCAGGATTTATTGTTCCATGTTCTAATTCAATATTCATTCCAGTTAATAATTCTTCTTTTGTAAATTTATCAAATTTAATATTTAACTTATTTGACACTTCTAATACATCTTTTAATGTAAACATATTTATCACCAATTAATTATATGTTATTTATTTAGAAAGTAAATTAAAACTAATTGACTTTATATATATTATGTTGTATACTTTTATTAGTAATCATTACTAATAAGGAGAGAGATATGCGTAATACTAAACAAAGAGAATGTATATTAGATATAATTAATAATAGTTATGATCACTTGAATGCTTATCAGGTTTATGATAAGGCTCGAGAGATTATTTCTAATATTAGTTTGGGGACAGTATATCGTAATTTATCTTGGTTATGTGATAACGATAAAATTAGATTTTTTCTAGTTGATGGTACTTTTAGATATGATAGAAATGATATTCATGATCATTTTATATGTACTAGATGTGGTTATGTTATTGATGTAGCAAGAGATAAAAATGTTAAAAAGTATATAAATGGTAATTTAGTAGTTGATTATGAAATAAAATATAGGGGCATTTGTACTAAATGCCAAAGGGAGGAAAATTTATAATGAAATTAAAAGGAAGTAAAACTGAACAAAACTTAATGACTGCTTTTGCTGGTGAATCTCAAGCTAGAAATAAGTATACTTATTTTGCATCAAAAGCTAGAAAGGATGGTTTTGAGCAAATAGCAGATATATTTGAAGAGACTGCTAATAACGAAAAAGAACATGCTAAGATGTGGTTTAAGGAATTAAATGGTGGTGAAATTCCTAGTACTATGGATAATCTTTTAGCGGCTGCTGAAGGTGAAAACTATGAATGGACTGATATGTATAAAGGTTTTGCCGAAACTGCTAGAGAAGAGGGATTTACTAGACTTGCTTATTTATTTGAAGAGGTTGCTAAGATTGAAAAAGAACATGAAGAAAGATATAGAAAATTACTTGTTAATGTAAAAGATGGTTTAGTATTTTCTCGTGAGGGAGATAGAATATGGCAATGTAGAAATTGTGGTCATATTGTTATTGGAAAAGAAGCTCCTAAAGTATGTCCTGTATGTAATCATCCACAAAGTTATTTTGAGATCAAGAAAGAGAATTATTAATTTAATTCTTTTTTGCATATTTATCTATATATTACATATTAATATAGTGTGATATATATGAAGAATATTAATTATAAGAAACTAGCTATTTTTATAGCAATTCCTTTAGTACTTGGTGCTTTGATTGGTCTTATTACTATGAAGGGTAGTTCTAGTTATAATGGTCCAGTACCTAGATGGCTTTTTCCTGTAGTATGGAGTGTATTATATATACTTATGGGTATATCTAGTTATATTATTAGTGATAATAAAAAGTTACTTAATATTTATAAGATTAATTTAATAGTTAATTTACTATGGCCTATTATATTCTTTCTATTTAAGTTAAAGGTATTGGCTTTCTTTTGGATACTTATATTAATTTTAATAGTAGGATATATGATATATAAGTTTTATCAAGAAAATAAATTATCTAGTTATTTACTGATACCTTATATATTATGGCTAGTATTTGCTTCAGTACTTAATTTATTGGAACTTTAAATAGTTCTTTTTTTCTTGATATAAATATGATAAAATATTATCTGAGGTAGTTAGTATGATTAAAGAAGTAAGAAATAAAGGTAAAAGAATATATAAAAGCAATTTCTGGAAGGTAGTAGCAGTATGTTTTATTACTGCAATTATGACTGGTGGTTCTACTATATACTTAATAAGAAATGAGTATAATTCTAATAATAGTAATTTAATTCATCAAAGTGGTATTTTAGATAATAAAAGTAATTCGCAAATAGTAAGAGATTTTATTAAGTCAGCATATAAAACTAAAGATAAAGTAGATACTTATTTGAATGGGACTACTAAAGGTATTATTGCTACTTTTGTTAATAATATTCATAGTTCTAACTCGTTTGTATTTGGATTTCTTAATGCTGTTAATGAACTTGTTTTTAAAAATAAGGTAACTTCTGGTATTATTATATTTATTGGTGTTTTAGTTAGATTTTTATATTGGCTTTTTGGAAGTAATGTAATTAAAGTTGGTAAGACGAGATTTTTCTTGGAAAATAGAAAATATAAGAAAACTAGAATGAAAAGATTATTATTTGCTTATCAAGATAAAAAATATAAGAATATAGCAAAAGTTATGTTTAAGAAGTGTCTATATGAATTTTTGTGGTCGTTTACTATAATTGGTGGTATTATTAAACATTATTCTTATTATTTTGTTCCTTATATTATTTCGGAAAATCCTGATATGAAGTCTGATGATGTCATTAGATTATCTAAAAATATGACTAATGGTTATAGATGGAAGATGTTTTTATTAGATTTAAGTTTTGTACCTTACTATATATTTGGTATATGTACATTTAATATATTTAATTTACTTGTTACTAATCCTTATAAAGAATGCTCTTATACTGAATTATATATGAATATAAGAAAGAATTATATTACTAGTAAAATGTTAGGATATGAATGTTTAAAAGAAGATTTAGATGGTCCTCAGTTAGATGAAGAATATCCATATGATACTAAAAGAGAAAAGAAAAAAATAGAAAAGATTAAATATAACATTTGGGAACTTATACTATTATTTTTTGCCTTTGCCTTTATTGGTTATTTATGGGAAGTAATATTACATTTGTTTAGTGATGGGGTGTTTGTTAATAGGGGCTCTTTATATGGTCCTTGGCTTCCTATATATGGATGCGGCGGAGTACTTACTTTAGTTTTACTTAATAAGTATCGTGATAATCCAACACTAGTATTTTTTGCTTCAGTAATATTGTGTGGCATAGTAGAATACTTTAGTTCTTTATTTATGGAACTTGCTTTTAATACGAGATGGTGGGATTATACTGGTTATTTCTTTAATATCAATGGTAGAGTATGCTTGGAAGGATTATTATTTTTTGGATTTGGATGTACTGCGAGTATTTATATTGTTACACCATTATTACTCGATTTATTTCATAAATTAGATAAAAATTATGTTAAGTTTTTGACTATTATATTAAGTATATTATTTTTAACGGATTTTGTTTTTTATTTAACTATAGGGCCTAACAAGGGAAATGGTATTACTTCTTATAATAGTTATGCATATATAACAAATGTCAAATTTGATAAATTACAATAATAGTGTTGACAATTACTTAATACTGATGTATTATTAAATTGTACTATTTATAGTAGTACAATTTATGGTGGTGAAAAAATGTTAAAAATTTTAACTTATATTGTCATGGTAATAACTAGTTTTTACTTGTTATACTTTGTTGTTATGGCTATAGGAATATTTAAAAAGAAAAAAGAAAAAGTTCTAGTAGATAAAAAGAATAATTTTGCTGTTATAATAGCTGCACGAAATGAAGAAGCAGTTATTGCTAATTTAATTAAAAGTTTAAAGAAACAAAATTATCCTAAAGAACATTATGAAATATATGTTATTGTTAATAATTGTACTGATAATACTGAGGAAGAGGCTAGAAAGGCTGGTGCTAAAGTTATTGTTTGTACAGAGAAAGTTAAATCTAAAGGAGAAGTTCTTAAGTTTACTTTTAATAAATTAAAAAAAGAAAAAGATATAGATGCTTATGTTATTTTTGATGCTGATAATTTAGTACATAGAGATTTCTTAAGTAAGATGAATGATAGTCTTAATATGGGTTATTCTGTAGTACAAGGATTTAGAGATACTAAGAATGTTAGTGATAATTGGCTTAGTTGTAGTTATGCTATTATGTATTATATTCAAAATTTATTTCTTAATAAATCAAGATATAATTTAGGTAAATCTTCTTTTATTAATGGTACTGGTTTTGTTATAAAGAAGGAACTTATTGATAAGAATGGTTATGATCCTAAGACTGTTACTGAAGATATTGAGTTTGTGGCTATGTGCGCTATTAATGGTGAAAAAATAGCATTTAATGATGAAGCTATTACTTATGATGAACAAGTTAATAAGTTTATACCATCATTAAAACAAAGAAAAAGATGGTCTATAGGAACTATGGAATGTTTAAGAGGTTACTTTACTGAACTTATAAAGGCTGGCTTTAAAAATAGAAGATTTGAATGTTTTGATATTATTATATTTTATTTATCAATAGTAGTACATGTTATTGGTAATTTAGCTCCAATATTTGCTATATTAGGCTTATTTATTAATTTTAAAAGTCTAACTATCGGATACTTTATTAGTACTTTAGCAATATCTTTATGTTCTTATGTAATAGGTGTTGTACTTAGAGCATTCCTACTTAAGAAGTATAATAAGAGTATTAAAGATAATATTGGTGGAATACTTTTCTTTGATTTATTTATATTAAGTTGGGCTCCAGTTAACTTTGTTTGTCTATTCTTAAAGAAATGTAATTGGGAAAGTATTAAGCATGATAGAAATATTGATATAGAAGAAGTATAAGGACTAGTAATAGTCTTTTTTTTGATATATATTTATGGCTTATATATAATAGGTATCTTTGATACATTGTTATTAGACCTTAGGCTAATAACAACACTTTAATACTTTAGAATTAAAGTGAATATAAAAAATAAATATTTTTATGTAAAAAATTTATATAAAAATATTAAATTGTGTGTTATAATATTTATGATAGGTAGGTGTAATTATATATATGAAGAAAGTATTATTATTAGTATTTATGCTAATATTTTTAGTGGGTTGTGGTAAGAATGAAAATGAACTTATTATGGTTACTGAAGCAGGATTTGCTCCTTATGAATATTATGATAATGGTGAAATAGTAGGAGTAGATGTAGATATTGCTAATGAAATAGCAAAAGAAATGGGTAAAAAATTAGTCGTTAAAGATGTAGCATTTGATTCAATTATTAATGAAGTAAAAACTGGTAAGGCTGATTTTGGAGCTGCTGGTATAAGTTATAGTGATGAAAGAGCAGAAGAAGTAGATTTTTCTGTTAATTATTCTGTTAGTAAACAAGTAGTTATTGTTAAAGAAAATAGCGCTATTACTAGTACTAAAGATATTGATAATAAGAAAATAGCAGTACAACTTGGTAGTATAGCAGATACTTATGTTACAGATAATTATAAGAATGCAGAAATAGTTAGACAAAAGAAATATTTGGCCGCTATTGAAGATTTAAAAAGTGATAAAGTAGATGCTGTAGTTATGGATGAATTACCCGCTAAAGAGATAATTAGTAGTAATAATGGATTAAAGATACTTGAAGGTAGTCTTGCTAATGATAGTTATGGTATGGTAGTTAAAAAGGGTAATAGTGAATTACTTAATATAATTAATAAAGTTCTTAACAGACTAAAAGAAGAAGGCAAAATAGAAGAGTTTGTAATAAAACATACTTCGTAAGGAGGTACTAATGAATGAATATTTAAACTTTTTTAGTAAAATATTTGATTTTTTTGGCAATATTGGTAAATCTTTTTATAAGACAGTTATTTATGATAATAGATATGAATATATATTTGAAGGTTTATTTCATACAATAATTATTGCTTTATTTGCTGTTATTATAGGCATTGTTATAGGTATATTAATATCACTTATTAGAAATAATTATGAAATTAATGGTAAAAATAAATTACTTTATAAAATAGCAAATCTTTATGTAAATATTATTAGAGGTACTCCTGTTATACTACAACTTATGATAATTTATTACGTTATTTTTAAGTCAGTAAATATTAATATTGTAATTGTAGGTATTATTGCTTTTGGTATTAATTCTGGTGCTTATGTTTCAGAGATTATAAGAGCTGGTATTAATTCTATACCAAAAGGGCAAATGGAGGCAGGCTTTTCTTTAGGCCTTAGATATAGAACAGTAATGAGAGAAATTATATTACCTCAGGCTATTAGAAATATATTACCTGCACTTGGTAATGAGTTTATTACTTTACTTAAGGAAACTTCAGTAGGAGCTTATATTGGAATTATTGAACTTACTAAGGCTTCAGATATTATTGCTTCAAGAACATATGATTATTTCTTTCCGCTTATTATTATTGCAATAATATATTTGATTATGACTCTTGGTCTATCTAAATTAGTTAATGTAATGGAAAGGAGACTTAATCGTGTTAGAAGTTAAAAATGTAAAGAAAAGTTTTGATAAACTTAATGTACTTAAAGGTATATCTTTTAATGTTCAAAAAGGAGAAGTTATATCAGTAATTGGCCCTTCAGGATGTGGTAAGAGTACTTTACTTAGATGTATTAATATGTTAGAAAAACCTAGTAGTGGTAAAATAATATTTGAGGGGATTGATATTACTAGTAAGAATACTGATTTACCTAAGGTAAGAGAAAAGATTGGTATGGTCTTTCAACAATTTAATTTATTCCCACATCTGACTGTACTTGATAATATTATTTTGGCTCCTGTTAAACTTGGTATAATGGATAAGAATAGTGCTGTAGAAAGGGCAGAAGAACTTCTTAAAGAAACTAGTTTACTTGATAAGAAAGATAATTATCCGGAAGAGTTATCAGGAGGGCAAAAACAGAGAGTGGCTATTGTTAGATCACTTATTATGAATCCGGATATTATTTTATTTGATGAGCCAACTAGTGCACTTGATCCTGAAATGGTTGGAGATGTACTTGAACTTATTAAAAAGGTTGCTGATACTGGTATGACTATGATCGTAGTATCACATGAAATGAACTTTGTTAAGAAGTGTGCAAGTAGGGTATTATTTATGGATAATGGTAAAATTGCTTTAGATGGTACTCCTAAGGAAGTGTTTAATAATAAAGATAATGAGAGATTAATGGAATTTTTGAATAAAACAAATAATTAAAAAATAGTATAAAAATGTTTGTAAAAAACATAAAATGTTGTTATAATTATTATAGTAGGGAAACTACATAAGAAGGGAGAATATTAGTGGATAATGTTATTAATGTAAAAAGTGAAATTGGAACTTTAAAAAAAGTATTATTACATAGACCAGGAAATGAATTACTTAATTTAACTCCTGATACATTAAGTAGATTACTTTTTGATGATATTCCTTTTTTACCTGAAGCTCAAAAAGAGCATGATGAGTTTGCTCATATACTAAAAGAAAATGGTATTGAAGTTGTTTATCTTGAAGACTTAATGGCTGAAGTACTAGAACTTGGAGATGATATTGAAAATAAATTTATTAGACAATTTATTTTTGAGGCTGGTATTAGAACTCCAAAGTATAAAGAATTGGTTTTTGATTATTTAAAGAGTTTTGTTAATAAGAAAGAACTTGTTCTTAAAACTATGGAAGGTATTAAGATAGAAGAAATACCTAGAAAGAAGAGAGAAGTAGAAAAATCTTTAGTTGATTTAGTTAGTGATGAATCTGAATTTTTAGCAGATCCTATGCCTAATTTATATTTTACTAGAGATCCATTTGCTAGTGCAGGTAATGGTGTTATCTTAAATAAAATGTATTCAGTTACCAGAAATAGAGAAACTATATATGCTGAATATATATTTAATTATCATCCTGAATATAAAGGAAAGATTAATAAATACTATGATAGATATTTACCTTATCATATAGAAGGTGGAGATGTTCTTAACTTATCTAATCATGTTTTAGCAGTAGGTATATCTCAAAGAACTGAGTCTGGTGCTATTGATGAACTTGCTAAGAATATGTTTAGAAATCCTGATTGTGAAATTGATACTATTTTAGCATTTAATATACCTGAATCTAGAGCATTTATGCACTTAGATACTGTATTTACACAAATTGATTATGATAAATTTACTTTCCATCCAGGTATTATGGATACTTTAGAGGTATTTGAAATTACTGAAGGAGATATTCCTGATAGTGATGAAGATTTGAATGTTAAAAAAGTTGAAGGTAGTCTTGAAGAAATACTTGAAAGATATCTTGGGAGAAAGGTTACTTTAATTCCTTGCGCTGGAGGAGAGAGAATATCTTCTGAAAGAGAACAATGGAATGATGGTACTAATACTTTATGTATTGCTCCGGGTGTTGTTGTTGTTTATGATAGAAATAATATTACTAACAATATCTTAAGAGAACATGGTATTAAAGTACTTGAAATGAGTAGTGCTGAACTTTCTCGTGGTAGGGGTGGCCCTAGATGTATGAGTATGCCTTTAGTAAGAGAAGATTTAGATACTTCTTATAATGATAAAAACGAAGGTAATGAAAATATTTATTTTACTAAGAGTGAAGAAGTAAAAAAAGTAAATGATAAAATAGATTTAAGAGGAAGAAACTTCTTAACATTACTTGATTATACTCCTCTGGAAATAAGATATTTACTTGATTTAGCAAAAGATTTAAAGAATAAGAAACATAATGGTATACCTCATAGATATTTAAATAATAAGAATATTGTATTATTATTTGAAAAAACTTCTACTAGAACAAGATGTGCATTTGAAGTTGCTGGACTTGACTTGGGTATGGGAGTTACTTACCTAGAACCAGGTAGTTCACAAATGGGCAAGAAAGAAAGTATCGAAGATACTGCTAGAGTATTAGGTAGAATGTATGATGGTATCGAATATAGAGGATATGACCAATCAATAGTAGAAGAACTAGCTAGATGTGCTGGTGTACCTGTATGGAATGGTCTTACTACACAGTTTCATCCTACACAAATGTTAGCTGATGTTATGACCGTTGAAGAAAATTTTGGTCATTTAGATGGCATTAAACTTGTATTTATGGGAGATGCTAGAAATAATGTTGCTAACTCACTTATGGTAGTTTGTGCTAAAATGGGTATGCACTTTGTAGCATGTGGTCCTAAAGAATTATGGCCAGATAAAGAACTTGTTAATAAATGTAAGGAAATAGCTAAAGAAACTAATGGAAGTATTGAAATGACTGAAGATGTTATGGAGGCTTCTAGTGGAGCAGATGTTATTTATACTGATGTTTGGGTTTCTATGGGTGAACCTGATGATGTATGGGCAGATAGAATTAAATTATTAAGTCCATATCAGGTTAATATGAAAGTTATGGATAATGCTAATCCTAATGCTATATTCTTACACTGTCTTCCGTCATTCCATGATTTAAATACCACTATTGGTAAAGATATTAATGAGAAATTTGGCCTTAAAGAGATGGAAGTTACTGATGAAGTATTTACATCTTCTAAATCAAAAGTATTTGATGAGGCGGAAAATAGATTACATACTATTAAAGCTGTAGTATATGCCACAATGAGGGAAGATAATGAGTAGAATTGTCATTGCATTAGGTGGAAATGCTTTAGGTAAGACTCCTGGTGAACAACTTAGTCTTTTATCTAATGTAGCAAAAATTATCGTTGAACTTATTAAAGATGGTAATGAAATTGTTCTTACACATGGAAATGGTCCTCAGGTAGGACAAATAGCCCTTGCTATGGAGTATGCTTCAAATGGTGAAGCAGGTACTCCTAGTATGCCATTTCCTGAATGTGGAAGTATGAGTCAAGGTTATATAGGATATCATATGCAACAATCTATCTTAAATGAATTAGATAGACAAGGTGTAAAAAAAGAATGTGTATCCTTGATAACACAGGTCCTTGTGGATAGTAATGATAGTGCTTTTCAAAATCCAACTAAGCCTATTGGAATGTTCTATAGTAAGGAGAAAGCTATGGAAATTGAAAAAGAAAAGGGCTATGTATTTACTGAAGATGCAGGACGTGGTTATAGGAGAGTTGTACCTTCTCCAATTCCTAAGAAAATTATTGAGAAAAATTCTATTACAAGTCTTCTTGATAATGGTACTATTGTTATAGCTGTTGGTGGCGGCGGTATACCAGTAATTAATAGTGGTAATGGATTAAAAGGAGTAGAAGCTGTTATTGATAAAGATAGATCTGGTGCTTTACTAGCTAGAGAAATTAATGCTGATACTTTCTTAATACTAACTGCTGTTGATAAAGTATGCTTAAACTATAATACAGATAATGAGATAATGTTAGATTCACTTACTAAAGAAGAAGCAGAAAAGTATATAGAGGAAGGACAATTTGCTAAGGGAAGTATGCTTCCTAAGGTAGAAGCTTGTCTTGACTTTATTGGAGAATCTACTTCAAGAAAAGCTATTATTAGTTCATTATCTAAAGCTAAAGAAGCAATAGATGGAAAAACAGGTACAGTCATAAAAAGGAGGTAAGTATTTAAAATGGCTAAAAAAAGAAAAAAGGTACTTCTTTCGTCATTTTCTATCATCTTAATACTAATATTTGTTTTAGGAATAATATCACATCTTTTACCTAATGCAAAATTTGTTGGTGAAGAAATAATAAATGGAAGTGGTACTGTAGGTGCTAAATTATCACAGGTATTAATGGCACCAATATTAGGCTTTGAAGATGCTATTGACATTGCAATTTTCATAATGATGCTAGGAGGTTTACTTAAGGTTATTGGTAAGACTGGTGCTTTAGAAGCAGGTATTAAAGCATTAGTTCAAAAATTAAAAGGAAGAGAAATATTATTAATTCCAATATTAATGTTTATATTCTCAATTTGTGGAACAACTTATGGTATGCTTGAAGAAACAGTAGGATTTTATGCATTACTTGCTGCTACTATGATGGCTGCTGGTATGGATCCACTTGTTGGTTCTGCGGTTATCTTATTAGGTGCAGGAGCAGGATGCTTAGGATCTACAATTAACCCATTTGCTACTGGTGTTGCTATTAGTGCACTTCCTGATTCTATTAAGGCTAATCAAGGTGTAGTAATTCTAATTGCAGTATTCCTATGGCTTACTACTTATGCAATTTGTACTTTCTTTGTAGTAAGATACGCTAAGAAAGTAAAAAGAGACAAAGGTTCTACGTTCTTATCTCTAAGAGAGCAAAAAGCTGCTGAAAAGAAATATGGTAGCTTTGAAGAACATGAAGAAAATAGCAAGAAAGAACAAGAAAAAGTTGTATTAACTGGTAAACAAAAAGTTACTTTAATATTATTTGGATTAACATTCCTTGTAATGATTATTGGATTTATCCCTTGGGGTGAATTTGGTGTAACTATATTTGATAAGTTTACTGGATGGCTTACTGGTGCATCACTTGGTAATTGGTGGTTCTATGAAGCTGCTTTATGGTTCTTAATAATGTCAATTGTTATTGCTATTATTAATAAATTTGGAGAAAAAGGCTTTGTTGATACATTTGTTGATGGTGCTGATGATATGATAGGTGTTATACTTATAATTGCTGTTGCTAGAGGTGCTAGTGTTCTTATGAAACAAACATATCTAGATAACTATATTATATATAATGCTGCGAATATATTATCTAAGGTACCGCAAATGGCATTTATACCACTTAACTATATATTACATATAGTATTATCTATATTAGTTCCATCATCATCTGGACTTGCTACATTATCTACACCAATCATTGCTCCTTTAGCAGCACAACTTGGTTACAATGTAGAAGTTACTATTATGACTTTAGTATCTGCAAATGGATTAGTTAACTTAATTACTCCAACTTGTGGTGCTATTATGGGTGGACTTGCTCTTGCTAAAGTAGAATATTCTACTTGGTTTAGATGGGCATTAAAAGTAGTTTTAACTATTGCTGTAGCTAATATATTAATACTATGTTTATTCTCACTCATATTACAAGTAGCTCATTAATTATTAAAAAACAATCTCTTTTTATGAGATTGTTTTTATATATATAATTATTTTTGAAGACTATAAGGCTTCAAAAATCTAGTTAAAGACTTATGGCTTTAACTAACAGTGAATAACGAAGTATGAACTGTCAAGGCAAGAACTAATTTTATATTTTAGTTCTTAAATTTTTCTTAAATTTTAATAATTGTATATGAATTAATATCATTATATAGTATAATATTTATTGTAAAGAAAATATAAAGGAGTTAGTAGTATATGAAAAAAGTAAAAGTAAAGAATAAAAGTCACTATTTAGTTCTTATATGTTGTTTATTCTTAGTATTAGGTATAGTAATATACTTTATAATTAATCTTATTGGAAGTGAGAATTTAGGTAATAATAATGATATAAATAATAGTATTACGTTTAATGAAAAAGATATTAATAAGTATGATGATGTTAAGATTTTTAAAGGAGAAAATCCAGATAATTATTTATATTTTTCAAATATTTTATGGAGAATTATAAGTATTAATAAAGATGGTTCATTAGATATTACTACTGAGAATAATATTAATATTTTAAAGAATGTTAATTATGATGTTAATAAATATGTTAATGATATATTTTTAAATAGTATTGATAAGAAGTACTTAGATAAAGTTTCATATTGTAATGATGTTATATCTAAGGTAGAAAAAAGAGAATGTAAAAAGATTTATACAAAAGATTATGTTAGATTACTTAGTATAGAGGATATAGTTAATTCTACTGATAACGATAAGAGTTATCTACTAAATGATTTAGATTATTGGCTTAATAATAAGTCCGATAGTAAACAATTTGTTGTTGTTAATAATAAGATTGCCTCTGGGGATAGCAAAGATGGTTATGGAGTAAGACCTGTTGTTAGATTAAAGAATAATATAACTATTAAGTCTGGTGATGGTACTTTAGATAAGCCTTATGTTGTATCTGAGGATACTACTGGTCTTAGCGTTGGTAGTTATATTAAACTAGATAATGATTTATGGGTTATCTATGAAGTAGGCAAAGATAATGTTAAGCTAGCCCTTGCTAATGGATTATCTGGCGCTAAAGCATTTGGCAATAGTAGTGAATATAATATAGATAAAGATGATAGTATAGCTCATTACTTAAATAATGATTATTTAAATAGTTTATCTTATAAAGATATGCTTATTGATAGTGAATGGGAAACTGGTAAATATACTGATAGTTATAGTAATGTAGATAAAAATATAGTTACTGCGAAAGTAGGTATGCTTAGTGTAAAAGATTTAAAGTTAGTTAATAATAAATGGGGATATTATTTAATAACTCCAAGTGATAAAGAAGAAGTTTACTTTTATAACACTAATAGTTATGTATCTAAAACTAATTATTTACGTAGTATAGTTCCTACTATTAGTATTAAAAATAATTATAAAGTAAATGGTATGGGTACAAAAGATAACCCTTTTGAAGTTGAGGTATAATATGAAGAAGTTAATGGTATTTGGTATTTCTTTTGCATCTTGTATGGTTGTATTTTTAATGACTATTTTTATATTTAAAGAACCTATTACTAATTATTTAGTTTCAAATAATAATCTTAAATTAGTAGGTGTTTTATATGGTAAGAATACTTTATATGATGTAGTAGCAAGAAATAATTATATTTCTTATAAAAAAGATATTGATGGTAATGTTATTTCTGGAAGTGTTTCTTCTGATAATGTAAGTAATGATAAGTATGAAAAGGAAATACTAGAAAAAGATGATAGCACTGAAGGATATAAGTTTATTAATATAGAAATTAATGGATATAAAAGTTATTTGATAGCAATATATGACCCCTCTAAAGTTAAACTTGTAAGTTCTAGATGGTTTAATAGAGGTAATACTGGTCAGCAAACTGTTATTGATATTTGTAAAAGATATAATGGTAAAGTATGTATTAATGGTGGAGGATTTCAAGACTTTGGCCTTGGTTCTGATATTCCAATGGGCTATGTTATTGAAGATGGTAAGATTACCTGGGATAGTGAAGGTAAGTCTAAATTAGTAGGATTTAATTATGATAATGAACTTGTACTTATGACCGCTAGTGGGGAAGAGGCTATTGCCGCAGGGGTTCGTGATGCTTTAGAATTTGGACCATTCTTAATAGAAAATGGCGAGATAATTGTACCTAAGGAGGAATCTGCTGGTGGATATGGCGGTGCTGCAAGGGTGGCTATTGCTCAAAGAAAAGATGGCATAGTATTATTCCTTGTGACTGAAGGTGTACATAGTAAAGGACCTACTATATACGAAGTGGCTGAAACATTAAAGAAGTATGGAGCTTATACTGCTGGTAACTTAGATGGTGGTGCTTCAAGTAGTTTAGTAGTTAATGGAAAGATGATTAATCATCCATTAAACATATATGGGGAACTTATTAATGGAGGTAGAGGCCGCAGTGTAGTTACAGGCTTTGGATATATTGAATAAATAATATATTATTTTTGAAGACTATAGGCTTCAAAAATTCTAGTTAAAGACTTATGGCTTTAACTAGCAGTGAATAGCGAAGCATGAACTGTTAAGACTAGAACTAATAAAAGTATTTAGTTCTTTTTATTTGTGTGGTAAAATATTAGTAGAGCAGGTGATTAATATGTATTATAAAATTAGTCATGGTAGTGTTACTCTTGGTAATAATACAGTACTTGAAGATATTAATTTTTGTGTTAAAGATAATGAAAAAATTGGTATTGTAGGAAGAAATGGCTGTGGTAAAACAACTTTACTTAAAGCAATTGTGGGAGAATATGAAATTACTAGTGGTTATGAAGAAGTGGATATTATTTCTTCAGAGGATTTTAATATTGGCTATGTTAAACAAAATGATGGTTATAGTCTTGATATGAAGATGATAGATTATATTAGGAGTTCTTTTAAGGATATTCTTGATATTGAAAAAAATCTTAATACTTTAGAGGATGAAATGACTACTCATTATGATGAAAAGATAGTAAGTAAATATAATGATCTTTTATCTAGATATGAATATATGGGTGGTTATAGATATAAGAAAGAGATAGAAGTTATTTTAAATAAGTTTGATTTTAGTGATGATGATAAAGACAAGTATTTAAATGAATTTTCCGGTGGTCAACTTACGAAGTTGTCTTTGATTAGGCTTCTGTTATCGAAGCCTGATTTACTTATACTAGATGAACCTACTAATCATTTGGATATTAAAGCTATAGAGTGGCTTGAGGATTACTTAAGGGGATATAAGGGCTCTATTATTTTGGTTAGTCATGATAGAATGTTTTTGGATAATGTCTGCAATGTGATATATGATATTGAGTATGGTACTTTAACTAGATATAGTGGTAATTATTCTTATTTTGTTAAGAAGAAGGAAGAAGACTATATAAGAAATCTTAAGGATTATGAAAGACAACAACAAGAAATTAAGAGACTACAGGATATTGCGGATAGATTTAGGTATAAACCTACTAAAGCTGGTATGGCTATGTCAAAGTTAAAACAGATTGAGAGAATGGTATTAATTGATAAACCTGATAAAGCTAATACGAAGTCTTTTAAGATTAATTTTAGTCCTGATATGAATAGTTATAGAGATGTTCTTAAGGTTAAGAATCTTTCTATTGGTTATGATAGGGAGTTATGTAAATTATCTTTTGAAGTGGAGAGAGGAGACAGACTTGGTATTATTGGAGAGAATGGTATTGGTAAGAGTACACTTCTTAAAACTATAATGGGTGAGGTTCCAGCACTTGGTGGTAAGTTTATTTTTGGTGATAGAGTTAATATTGGTTACTTTTCACAAGCATTAGATAATCTTAATTATGATAATTCTATTTATGATGAGATTGACAAAGAATTTCCTAGACTTACACCTAATGAGATTAGAACTCTTCTTGGGGCTTTTGAATTTAGTGGGGAAGATGTCTTTAAAAAAATTAAGGATTTATCTGGTGGTGAAAAGGTTAGAGTTAGTTTGTGTAAGATTTTGAATAAAAAACCTAATGTTCTTATCTTAGATGAACCGACGAATCATTTAGATATTATTGGTAAAGATACTATTGAGAGAATGCTTACTAGTTATAAGGGAACTATTATTATGGTTAGTCATGATAGATATCTTATTAAGAATGTTTGCGATAGACTTCTTGTTATGGAGGGTGGCAGAAGTACTTTATATAATTATGGTTATAATGAGTATTTGGAGAAGACTAGGTTTAATAATATAAGTAATGATAATGGGGTTAAGATAGAAAAGAAGAAGAGTACTGATAAAAAGGTAGATACTTTTGATAGAAATAAAGAAGTTAAAAAGATAGAAAAGGATATTTTTGAATTAGAGGAGAGACTTAGTAATCTTAATAATGAGCTTTTGAAGGAAGATGTTTATATGGATATTAATAAGGCTAATTTGATTAAGGTAGAGATTGATATTGTAAGTAAGGATATTGAGAAGAAAACATTAGAGTGGGATGAGATTACGAAGGATATGTAATCTTGGTATTATTAATTATTTATTTATGTTACTTTTACATATAATGTTTTAGATGTGAGGTGACTAACTATTAAAAGTCAATAGTAAAATTGAAATTTTTGATAGTTTGT
>ERZ773235.539-NODE-539-length-49090-cov-13.061018_pt1 | contig 49090 bp, 51 predicted proteins | sample MGYA00580522_ERZ773235 | MGnify/ENA primary metagenome ERZ773235 (study PRJEB29015, sample SAMEA2737797) | human gut metagenome | biome: human gut; feature: human-associated habitat; material: faeces | place: China | collected 2012 ...
TAAAAATATATATGATGTAGCAGGAAATTGCTATGAATGGACTACAGAGGCGTACGACGCCAGCGGTCGAGTTGTCAGGGGTGGCCGTTACGACAAAGATGGCTCTGGCAGTCCAGCAAGTGACCGTTACAACGTCAATCCGACTGGCAGCTACAACGGCTTCGATTCGTTTAGACCCCTACTTTATGTAGCGCTGTAGGCTTGCAGGCGATAATTTAATTAAATAAATCAAAACTATCAGCCACAATTTACAAAGGAGGAAATTTTAATGGCATACATTAATGATGTTCACATTCTATGGTATGTACTAGTTGCATTTCTTGGAGGTGTAATTGGGCAATTTATAGAGTATATAAATTTAGCGTTTCTAAACGAAAGAAAAATTTTATCCAAAGAAATATACAGAAAATACAAATTAGAGGGTAAAATAAATTACTGGCTAATAATAATAAATGCAGTAATGTACATCTTATTATTATACAGGTTCAAACTTAGTCTTGATTTTGCAAGATTTTGCATACTTACTCCAATGCTTATATCTGCATTTATAATAGACTATAAAATTCAAATAATACCAAACAGATTAAATCTAACAATGTTTGAGGTAGGCCTTGTATTTGCATTTATTTATGGAATACAAAACTTAAATTTAGCAAAGGACATGCTACTTGGAATGTTTGTTGGTGGAGGAATATTTTTATTAATAACACTAATAGGAGGACTAATTGCAGGGAAAGAAGCTATGGGCTTAGGAGATGTAAAGCTAATGGGTGCCTTAGGCTTGTATTTTGGAATGATAGGCATATCAATAATATCAGTTCTTTCCTTTACAATAGGAGGCGTAATTAGTATAATTATACTAATTGCAAGAAAAAATAGAGAAGATGGATACATTCCATTTGGACCCTTTATTGTTATCGCAACCACAATAGCAATATTTGTTCCAATAAACACATTATATGATTTATTAATAAGAGTTTTTTCGCTAGGATTGATAAAGTAAAAGGAAGGTGTTTTTCTATGAATGAAAAAATAAGACTTTTACGAGAGAGGTTAAGGAGTTTAAAAATGGAGGGAATGATAGTTACAAACCCTGTTAGCATAAAATACTTAACCAATATAGAAAACGAAGGAACACTACTAATTACTAGAAAAGAAAACATTTTTTTAACATATACTATGTTTTTAGAGAGTGTAAAAAACACAGTAACAATAAATGATGAAATAATAGTGGCAGATTTTAGAGATGTAAGTAAAGATGAATACGAAAATTTCTTTTTGTTTTGCGAAAACATTGGCTTTGAGGAAAACTATGTAACTTACAAGCAATATCATTATTTAAAACAAAAATACAGAGTAAATAATCTAGCAGAAACAGAAAACATAATTGAAAAGCTAAGAGCAGTAAAAGACCAAGATGAAATAAGCAAAATAAAAAAAGCCTGTGAATTAACAGATAAATGCTTTAACCACTTATTAGAATTTATAAAAATAGGAACAACTGAAAAGGAAATAGCTTTAGAAATTGAAATATTCTTTAGAACAAATGGTGCTGAAGGCTTAGCTTTTGATCCAGTTGTAGCAATAGGCCCAAATAGTGCAAACCCACATTGGAAACCAACAGATAGAGCAGTAAAAATGGCAGATTTAATATTAATAGATATGGGTTGTAAATATGAAGGATATTGCTCAGACATGACAAGAACTATATTTATGGGATGCATACTTGAAGAAATTAAACCAGTATATGATTTAGTACTTAAAAATCAATTATATACAACTCAAGAAATAAAAGAATATGCAAGCATAAAAACACTATCACAAATGGTAGAAAGTAATTTCAAGCTAAATAATTTTGATTTAATACACTCATTAGGTCATAGTATTGGAATGGAAACACATGAAATTCCATATATTAATTCAAAAAATGATACATTTTTAAAAGAAAATATGGTAATCGCAAATGAACCAGGTATCTATATTCCAGATAAATATGGAATAAGAATAGAAGACACAATTTTAGTAGAAAAAAATGGCTGTACGGTGCTTACCAAATCACCTAAAAATTATGTAATAATATAAAATAGTGGAAAACAGCTTGATTTTTGCATGAAAATATAGTAAAATAAATAAGTTAGTATAATTTTTAAAAGAAAGAGGTATGATAATATGGCAGAAGTTTATATGGCAGGAGATGTTAGAAACGGAACAACATTTGAATTAGATGGTTCTGTATACAAAGTAGTTGAATTTCAACACGTAAAACCAGGAAAGGGAGCTGCATTTGTTAGAACAAAGCTAAAAAACGTAATCAATGGTTCAGTTTTAGAAAGAACATTTAACCCATCAGAAAAATTACAAGGTGCAGATATTGAAAAAAGAGAAATGCAATATCTATACGCAGATGGAGATTTATATTATTTCATGGATAATGAAACTTATGACCAAATTCCACTTAACAAATCAGAATTAGGAGATATGTTAAAATTCTTAAAAGAAAACATGATGGTAAAAACATTAGCATTTAAAGGAAAAATATTTGCGATTGAACCACCAATGTTTGTAGAGTTAGAAGTTACATATACAGAGCCAGGATTTAGTGGTAATACAGCAGGTGCTGGAGCAACAAAACCAGCTGAACTTGAAACAGGTGCTACAATAAATGTTCCACTATTTGTAAATACAGGTGACAAAATTAGAATAGATACAAGAACTGGCGAATACATGGAAAGAGTATAACACTTTAAGAATAATTTAAAAAGTAATACGGAGGAACTTTTAAATGGCAGATTTTAATTCAAACTTTAAGAAAATTTTACAAAATTTAGAGAATAATATTAAGGATAAAGAAGCTTTAGAAGCTGCAAAGGTTGAAATATTTAATCTTTACAACTTTTTCCTTGATGAAATTACAGAACTTGAGCAAACTATGAATAAAAAGCTTTTAGCAATAGCAGAAAGCCAATTACATGTTGAAGAACAAATAAAAACAATGAATAAAAGCATAAAAAATATTGAAAAAGATATATATATGGATGACGATACAGAAAATGAAGATTGTGATATTGAAATAAAATGCCCATATTGCAATGAAACTTTTTCAGCTGAAATGAATGACATTACTGCTCAAGAAATAATATGCCCAGAATGTAACAACACAATAGAATTAGACTGGGGAGAAGATGATGAATGTGGTTGCAGTGATATGGGATGTGATTGCTGCTCACATGATTGCCATCATGATGAAGATGACGATATGTAATATTAAAAAAAGGTGCTTAAAACAGCATCTTTTTTTATTTTTAATAAGGCAAATAGGAAAGTGGATTTGTATGTTTTCCATCAATATATAATGAAAAATGAAGATGAGGCCCAGTTGTTGCACCATTTGTAGGATTACCGTTTGAATCTTTAAACTTATTATTAGGAACACCATAAACATTTTTAGGACCAACTGTTGCAATAACATCACCTTTATTTACAACTTGCCCAACATACACTAAAAAATATGGAGATACATGTGAGTAGTTAGCTGTATATGTTCCATCTGTAATTCGAATAGTATAGCCATTTGCCTCATAAAATCCAATATAAGTTACTGTACCAGAAAACGCGGCTAAGATTTTAGAACCCGCAGTAGCACCAATATCAATACCTGCATGAAAAACTCCAGCACCACTTGTTGGAGCTTTTCTATACCCATAAGGTGAAGTTATAGTTTTGTACCCAGGTGTTGGCCATACAAAATTGCTATTAGAGAAATCAAGCTCTAGACTATCCGCTTCCAATAAATTTGAACCATCAGCAGAATTTAACAAAAATACTAATCCAGTAAAACATATAAAAATAAATAGTAAAATTATAAAAAAATGCTTTTGAAAACTAAAAAACATAGAAAAAAACCTCCAAAGAATAAAAAAATAGAATATAAATATAAACGCATTATACAATAGATATGAAAGAAAAACAATAAATAAACAAAAATTTTTCTAAAAATATTGAAAAAAAAGCTCTTATGTGGTATATACTATAAAGGAAAAGAGGGAAAAGATATGAGTGAAGAAAGAAAAATTGTAGATAATGTTGAAAGCTTAGAAGAAGCACTTGTAAGAATACGTAAAGCCCAAGCTGAATTTGGTAAATTTTCACAAGAACAAGTTGATAAAATTTTCCAAGCAGCAGCAATAGCAGCAAACCAAGCAAGAATTCCACTTGCAGAAATGGCTGTAGCTGAAACTGGAATGGGTATTGTAGAAGATAAGGTTATTAAAAACCATTTTGCCTCAGAGTATATTTATAATGCTTATAGGCACACAAAAACTTGTGGAATAATTGAAGAAGACAAGGCTTATGGAATAAAGAAATTAGCAGAACCAATAGGTGTTATTGCAGCTGTTATCCCAACAACAAATCCAACTTCAACAGCTATTTTTAAAACATTAATAGCACTAAAGACAAGAAATGGAATTATTATAAGTCCACATCCAAGAGCTAAAAATTCCACAATTTCGGCAGCAAAGGTAGTTTTAGATGCTGCTGTTAAAGCAGGAGCACCAGAAGGCATAATAGATTGGATAGATGCTCCATCATTAGAATTAACAAACTTAGTAATGAAAGAAGCAGACACTATTTTAGCAACAGGTGGACCAGGAATGGTTAAAGCAGCTTATTCAAGCGGAAAACCAGCACTAGGTGTTGGACCAGGAAATACACCAGCTGTAATTGATGATTCAGCTGATATACTATTAGCAGTTAATTCAATTATACATTCAAAAACATTTGATAATGGTATGATATGTGCATCAGAACAATCTGTAATTGTTTTAGATAGCATATATGATAAAGTAAAACAAGAATTTGCAGATAGAGGTTGCTATTTCCTAAAAAATGACGAAATTGATAAAGTTCGTAAAACAATGATAATAAATGGAGCACTAAACTCTAAAATAGTAGGTCAAAAAGCACATACTATTGCAGAACTTGCAGGAGTAACAGTTCCAGAAACTACAAAAATATTAATAGGTGAAGTTGAGAGTGTAGATTTATCAGAAGAATTTGCACATGAAAAATTATCACCAGTTTTAGCAATGTATAGAGCAAAAGACTTTGATGAAGCAGTAGAAAAAGCTGAAAAATTAATAGAAGATGGAGGACTTGGACACACATCATCACTATATGTTAATGTTCAAACAGGAACAGAAAAAATTGAAAAGTTCTCACACATAATGAAAACATCTAGAATATTAGTAAACACACCATCATCACAAGGTGGTATTGGAGATTTATATAACTTCAAACTAGCACCATCACTAACCTTAGGTTGTGGCTCTTGGGGAGGCAACTCAGTTTCAGAAAATGTTGGAGTAAAACATTTATTAAATATTAAAACAATAGCAGAGAGGAGAGAAAATATGCTTTGGTTTAGAGCACCTGAAAAGGTATATATTAAAAAAGGTTGCTTACCTGTTGCACTAAATGAACTAAAAACTGTAATGGGTAAGAAAAGAGTATTTATAGTAACAGATGAGTTTTTATTTACACATGGTTATACAAAACCAATAACAGATAAATTAGATGAACTTGGAATATCACACACTACATTCTTCAATGTTCAACCAGATCCAACACTTGCTAGTGCAAAAGAAGGAGCAAAAGCAATGGAAGGATTTAAACCTGATTGTATAATAGCAATAGGTGGCGGAAGTGCAATGGACGCTGGAAAAATTATGTGGGTACTATATGAACATCCAGAAGTTGATTTTATGGATATGGCAATGAGATTCTCAGATATAAGAAAAAGAGTTTATACATTCCCTAAAATGGGTGAAAAAGCATATTTTATTGCAATACCAACATCAAGTGGAACAGGTTCAGAAGTAACACCATTTGCAGTTATAACAGATGAGCAAACTGGAATAAAATATCCTCTTGCAGATTATGAATTAATGCCAAAAATGGCTATTGTAGACGCAGATATGATGATGGACGCACCAAAAGGCTTAACATCAGCATCTGGAATTGATGCAGTAACACACGACTTAGAAGCTTATGCCTCAATGATGGCAACAGACTACACAGATGGTCTAGCTTTACGTTCAATAAAAACAATATTCGAATACTTACCAACAGCTTATGAAAATGGAAAAGATGTAGTTGCTAGAGAAAAAATGGCAAATGCAGCAACAATGGCAGGTATGGCTTTTGCAAACGCATTCTTAGGAGTATGCCATTCAATGGCACATAAATTAGGAGCATTTTATCATATACCACATGGAATAGCAAATGCATTAATGATAGATATAGTTTTAAGATTTAACGCAAGCAAAACACCAACAAAAATGGGAACATTCCCACAATATAGCTATCCACACACACTTGAAAGATATGCTGAAGTTGCAGATTACTTAGGCTTAGGAGGAAACACAAGCGAAGAAAAACTTGAAAACCTAATAAAAGCAATAGACGAATTAAAAGAAAAAATTGGAATAAAGAAAACAATAAGAGATTATGGAGTAGATGAACAAGAATTCTTAGACAGACTAGATGACCTAAGCAAACAAGCATTTGATGATCAATGTACAGGAGCAAACCCAAGGTATCCTTTAATTGAAGAAATAAAACAAATGTATTTAGAAGCATATTATGGAGGTGAAAAATAATGGAAGTAATTGCTGAGAGAAAAACAAAAACAGTATATAGAGACAATGATAAAACAATAAAATTATTTATAGAAAATTATTCAAAATCAAACATTTTAAATGAAGCACTAAACCAAACTAGAGTTGAAGAAACTGAGTTAAATGTACCAAAACTATTAGAAGTTACAAAAATCGAAAATAGATGGGCTTTAATTTCAGAATATATTGAAGGGAAAAGTCTACAAGAGCTTATGGATGAAAACCCTGAAAAGCTTGATGAATATATGGATATGTTCATAAATGTTCAATTAAATATATTATCAAAAACAGCTCCAATGCTTAATAAATTAAAAGACAAAATGGAGAGAAAAATAGCAGAAACAGATTTAAGCGATACAATAAAATTTGATTTAAACACAAGACTAGCAGGTATGCCAAAACACAATAAAATATGCCATGGAGATTTTAACCCAAGTAATGTTATAATAAAACCAGATGGAACACCTTATGTAATAGACTGGGCACACGTAACACAAGGAAATAGTTCAGCAGATGCAGCAAGAACATATTTACTATTTAATTTAAGTGGTAAAAAAGAAGAAGCAGAGCTATATTTACAAAAATTTTCAGAAAAATCAAAAATAGAAAAAAGATATATACAAAAATGGATACCTATAGTAGCAGCAGCACATTTATCAAAAGCAAGTGAAAAGGAAAAAGCATTTTTAATGAATTGGATTGATGTTGTAGATTATAATTAATAATAAAAAATGAGCCAGTACAATTATACTGGCTCATATGAAAGGGAAAAAATATGAAAAAAATAAAAGAACTAGCAATAAGTTTCATAAATGGCTTTTGTATGGCTTTAGCAGATAGCGTTCCAGGGGTATCTGGTGGAACTGTTGCATTTATACTAGGATTCTATGATGATTTCATAAAAGCATTAGATGATATTTTTAGAGGAAATTGGGAAGCAAAGAAAAAAGCAGGAATATATTTATTTAAAATTTTAATTGGCTGGGCAGTAGGATTTTTACTAGCAGCAAGCATATTAGCAGACTTGTTCAATACAAAAATATACGAAATGAGTTCATTGTTTTTGGGCTTTATAATTTTTGCGATACCACTTGTTGTTAAAGAGGAATTAGAATCAATAAAAGGAAAATATAAAAACATTATTTGGGGTGTTTTAGGAATTGCCCTAGTTATAGCAATAACTGTTATAAGCACAAACACAAGTATTAATGTAAGTAATTTACAAACATTGAATCTTGGAACAGCAATATATATTTTCCTAGTTGCAATGGTAGCAATTTCAGCAATGATATTGCCAGGAATATCTGGTTCAACAATGTTACTCATATTTGGAATATACATACCTATAATGAATAATATTAAAGCATTTATGCACTTTGATTTTTCAGTAATTCCAAGCTTAGTGATATTTGGTTTAGGAATAATTGCAGGAATGATGGCTTTTGCAAATGTCGCAAGAAGATGTCTTGCGAAACACCGTTCACAAACTGTTTATGCAATTTTGGGGTTAATGATAGGTTCAATATACTCAATAATAGTTGGACCAATGACACTGCAAGAACCACAACCAATCATGGATTTTTCAAGCTTCAGCATCCTATTCTTCATAATTGGAGGAATAATTATAGCAGGTCTAGAAGCAACAAAAAGAATACTAAACAAAAAGAATTAGCTAACAAAAGCTAATTCTTTTTGCATATATTGTTGTGAGGTGATGTGGATGAAAGATTGCCATTATGATTTGCTTACATATATTTTTATGAATAGAGAAAATTTGGAAAATGTAAAAAAACATTGCATTGATATTTTTAAAAATGGCATAACTGGAGGAATATTTAATTTGTTCTATATGTCAACAAGGGAAATGCAAGAAGAACTTTCAATACAGCCAGAGGAAATAAATATAATAGAAAACTTAAAAACTGTTAAACAATTAATAGAGCAAGAAAAATTGATACCAGAAAATGTAGATTACATAATTGGAATAGAGGGGCTAGATTACCTAGAAAAAATAGAGGATATAGATGTATTGTATAGTTTAGGCGTAAAATCTGTAAATCCTGTTTGGAACAATCATAATAAATTTGGAACAGGTGTAAGACCATGCAATGTAATAAACAAAGAAAAGGGATTAACTAGCTTAGGAAAAGAGCTAATACTTAAGCTTATAAAAACAGGAATAGCAGTTGATGTATCACACAGTGATGAGAAAACTTTTTGGGATATTATTCAAATATGTAAAGCAAATGAAAAGTTAAAACCTAAAGTCTTAGCCTCACATTCGAACTGTAAAACAATATGCAATGTTCCAAGAAACTTGAGCGATGAGCAAATAAAAGCAATAAAAGAACTAGATGGAATAATTGGTATTGTTGGAGTTAAAGACTTTTGCACTAAAAATGATAACGTAAATATAAAACAAAAATATATTCAAAATATTACCCATATTAAACAAATTTTAGGAAATGTAAACAACATAGCTATTGCCACTGACGATATGAGTTATTACACAATAGAACCAGAGTATTACCAAAAAGCAAACGTATTTAAACAAAACAGAATAGATAAGGAGATAAATAAACTGTTAAAGCAAAACAAATATACAAAAAATGAAATAAAACAAATAAAATACAAAAATTTTGAAAAGTTTTTTAACATAAGGAAAAAATTGAACTAAAACTATTGCAAAAACTAGAATTTATGATATAATAATGTAGTTAATTTTAGCAAACAGAAAGGGTTGAATTTTAATAATGAAAGTAAAAGTTGAAAACGTTAAAGACAAAGCAAATGAGGTAAAATTAGAATTTACAGTTGAGGCTGAAAAATTTAATGAAGCAATACAAACAGTATATAAGAAAAACGCAAAATATTTTAATATACCAGGTTTTAGAAAAGGAAAAGCACCATTTAAAATGGTAGAAAAAGCTTATGGAATTCAAATATTCTATGAAGATGCATTCAATGAAGTTGCAACAGAAGCATATACAAAAGGTATAGAAGATAATAAAATTGAAGTAGTAAGCAAACCTGAAATTGATATTAAACAAATTGAAGCAGGAAAAGACTTAATATTCACAGCTGTAGTACAAACAAAACCAGAAGTTACTTTAGGTAAATATAAAGGTATAGAAATAAAGAAAATTGAGTATAATGTATCTGATGAAGATGTTGAACACGAGTTATCTCATGCAGCAGAGCATAATGCAAGAATAGTAACAGTTGAGGATAGAGCAGTTGAAAATGGTGATATAACTGTTATAGATTTTGAAGGTTTTGTTGATGGTAAAGCGTTCGAGGGAGGAAAGGCAGAAAACCACGAATTAGAAATAGGAAGTGGAAAATTCATACCAGGCTTTGAAGAACAAATTATAGGAATGAAAACTGACGAAGAAAAAGACATAAAAGTAACATTTCCAAAAGAATATCCAGCAAAAGAATTAGCAGGAAAAGAAGCAACATTTAAGATTAAATTACATGAAATAAAGAAAAAAGAATTACCAGAAATAAATGATGAATTTGCTAAAGACGCTAGTGAATTTGATACATTAGAAGACTGGAAAAAATCTATAAGAGAAAAACAAGAAAAAGCAAACGAATCAAAAGCAAAATATGAAATGGAAGAAGAAGCTATTGAAGCAGTTTGCAACGATTCTAAAGTAGATATTCCAAGTGGAATGATAGAAACACAAATAGATAATATGGAACAAGATGTATCATCAAGATTAAGCTATCAAGGAATGAAATTAGATCAATATCTGCAAATGGTTGGTAAAACAAGAAAAGAATTTAGAGACGAATACAAAGAACAAGCTGAAAAACAAGTTAAAACAAACCTAGTATTAGAAGCAGTAATGAAAGATAGCAAAATTGAAGTAGCAGAAGAAGAAATAGAAGCAAAAATAAAAGAAATGGCAGAAATGTATGGACAAAAAGAAGAAGAAGTTAAAAATAATCCAAACTTAAGAAAATACATAGAAGAATCTTTAAAAACAGAAAAAACAATTCATTATATTGTAGATAATGCTAAAATAAAATAAGCAGAATTTACAAGGGGCTAGCACCTTTGTGCCAGTCCCTATTTTACATAAAAAACAAAGAAAGGAATTGATAATTATGGAAAAAAATAGTTTAGTACCTTATGTAATTGAACAAACAAGTAGAGGGGAAAGGTCTTATGATATATTCTCAAGACTTTTAAAAGATAGAATAATCTTTTTAAGTGAAGATGTGAATCCAGCAACAGCAAGCTTAGTTGTTGCACAAATGCTATTTCTAGAATCTGAAGATCCTGATAAAGAAATATCATTTTACATTAACAGCCCAGGAGGATCTATAACAGATGGTATGGCAATAGTTGATACTATGAATTATATAAAATGCCCAGTATCAACAATCTGTGTTGGTTTAGCTGCAAGTATGGGCTCTGTACTTTTAGCATCTGGAACAAAAGGAAAAAGATTTGCAACACCAAATGCTGAAGTATTAATTCACCAACCATTAATTTCAGGAGGATTAGCAGGTCAAACTACTGAAATAAAAATACATGCTGACCACATGGTAAAAACAAGAGAAAAATTAAATAAGCTATTAAGTGAAAGAACAGGTCAAAGCTTAGAACAAATTGAAAAAGATACAGAAAGAGACCATTACATGACAGCAGAAGAAGCTTTAGCTTATGGATTAATAGATGGAATTTTAGATTATAGAAAATAAAAAACTATAATAATCTTAAATTCAAAATCGAAAGAAAGGAATAGATAGAATGGCAAATAAAAAGGAAATTAGTGAAATAAGATGCTCTTTTTGTGGTAAAGCACAAGAAATGGTAAAAAAATTAATTGCTGGTCCAAAATCAGTATATATTTGTGATGAATGTATAAATGTTTGTAATAACATAATTGAAAGTGAAGCTTATGATGATGAGCTTGGATATGAAGATGTAAAAACAGAAGAAATACCAACACCACAAGAAATTAAAAATGTGCTAGACGAATATGTTATTGGCCAAGATGAAGCCAAAAAAACATTAGCAGTAGCTGTATATAATCATTATAAAAGAATTAATTGCAAAGAAATAATAGATGATGTAGAAATACAAAAAAGTAATATTTTACTTTTAGGACCAACTGGATGTGGAAAAACACTTTTAGCACAAACATTAGCTAGAATTTTAAACGTACCTTTTGCAATAGCAGATGCCACAACTCTTACAGAAGCTGGATATGTTGGTGAAGACGTTGAAAATATACTTTTAAAACTTATCCAAGCAGCAGAATTTGATGTGGAAAAAGCACAAAAGGGAATTATATATATAGATGAAATAGATAAAATAACAAGGAAATCAGAAAACCCATCAATAACAAGGGATGTAAGCGGAGAAGGTGTTCAACAAGCTTTATTAAAAATTGTTGAAGGCACAATCGCATCTGTTCCACCACAAGGAGGAAGAAAACATCCACATCAAGAATTTATACAAATAGATACTTCAAACATATTATTTATTTGCGGAGGAGCTTTTGAAGGATTAGAAAAAATTATTAAAGAAAGAACAAATAAAAAATCCTTGGGATTTGGAGCACAAATTGAAAGCAAAAAAGACTTACAAGATAAATATAAAATATTTGAACAACTACTACCACAAGACTTGCTAAAATTTGGTTTAATTCCAGAATTTGTTGGAAGATTACCAATTATAGCAACACTACAAGAACTAGATAGAGAAGCTCTAATTAAAATCGTAACAGAACCTAAAAATGCTTTAGTTAAACAATATAAGAAACTATTAGAATTAGATGGCGTAGAGCTAGAATTTGAACCAGAAGCTTTAAATGCAATAGTAGATAAAGCAATAGAAAGAAATACAGGAGCAAGAGGCTTACGTTCAATAATTGAAGATATAATGAGAGACATAATGTTTGATGTACCAAGCAATATGAGAATTGAAAAATGTATAATAACACGAGACACAGTAGAAAAGAAAGCACCACCAGTTTTAGAACTATGCAAGGAAAGTGAAGTAGATCCCAAAAGAGGAATAATCAAAAAAAGAAAAACTAGTCCTGTAAGACAACACACAGAAACAGCATAAAATAAATAGAAAGAGGAATATTATGAGTGAAGTAAAGGATAAAGTAAAAGAATTATTAAATAAAGTTAATAGACCAGGAATGAAGGAACTTATGGATTTTCTTGAAAAATCAGACTACTATGAAGCTCCAGCAAGCACAAAATATCATGGTTCATATAAATGTGGACTAATTGAACATAGCTATAAGGTATATGAAATATTAAAAGGAAAAATTGAATATCATAAATTAGATGTAAGCGAGGAAACTCTTATATTAGTAACCTTATTACATGATTTATGCAAAGTAAATTTCTATAAAACAGATTATAGAAATGCCAAAAACGCAAAAGGAGAATGGGAAAAAGTACCATATTATACAATAGATGATACAATACCTTATGGCCATGGAGAAAAATCAGTAATGATGATTACAGAATACATAAAATTAACAAACGAAGAAAAGTACGCAATTCGTTGGCATATGGGCTTTTCAGAGCCAAAGGAACAATATGTAACACTAGGTCAAGCTTTTAAGAAATACCCATTAGCATTATTACTACACGAAGCTGATATGGAAACAACCTATTTTTATAATACATAAAATATTATTTTTCACCTTTTTTCTAAAAAAACATATAATATATTAGATATGCTTAAGCATAGAATTATTAAAAGAAAAAAGGTGATAAAAGATGGAATTTGATGAAAAGAAACAATGCCAAGACATTAAGGTAAATGGCTTCATTGAAAAAGGAAAACAATTCGACTTAGAAATAAACTTACCAGAAGACAACAGAAACGTAATATATGGTGTAATTAAAGACTGCTATAAAGAGCCAGTAGAAGACGCAGTAGTAAAACTAATTGAAGTATGTTGCGATTATGGAAAAGAAGAAAGAAATCCAGTTTCTCACACATTCACAGATAAAGATGGAGAATTCGTATTTGGACCTTTGTGCCCAGATAAGAAGTATGAAATACAAATATGGGTAGACAGAGTAAAACATTGCAAACAATGTGTAGAATGTAAAAGACATGGAAAATGTTTAAAGGGTGTAAGACTAGAATGTAAAGATTTTAAACCATGTAGAGAATGTAACGACGAACCAAAAATGTAATAAGTAAAAAATGTTATGAAGTGAACTGTAAAAGTTCACTTCAAGTATATTTTCTTTTTAACTTTTTTATACAAAATTCACCATAAGACTTGACAAATTCTAAAATTCCTAGTATACTAATTTAGTAGCTAAAAATTAAAAAGTATATAGATATGTATAACTGTACTGATAGAGGAGGGAATTAGCATGGCACAACCAAAAAGAAGATGGTCAAAAGAAAGAACAAGAACAAAAAGATCAACATGGAAATTAGAAGAACCAAATATTGCAAGATGTAAACATTGTAATGAACCAGTAATGCCACACAGAGTTTGCTCAAATTGTGGATATTATGATGGTAAAGAAGTAATAAAAAAAGATGCCGAATAGGCATTTTTTTTATGCAATAATTATTGAATATGCACCCTATTTATGATATACTTACTAAAAAATAAATAGAGAGGTAGATAACTTGGAAACTAATGAAAATTTGACCGAAAAGCTTAAAATAATAGGTTTAGATTTAGAAAACATACCAGATAAATTATATTCATTTGGAAGTATTAATTTTAGAGTACATAAAAACTATAATGAAAAGAATTATAAAATATATAAATATGTAAATGTAAATGATATAGAAATATTTTTAACACCAACACATAGATTAACAGATTATACAGAAAAATACGCAAAAGCATTGCCAATAGGAGCATATTTGAATGAAGATACAGAAGAAGATATGGAAAGAAGAATTGAATTTTTAAATCTTCTAAGAAACCTTCAAATGGACGAAATAAAAGACTTAGAAGAGCAACAAATAAAACTAAGCAAAAACATACCTTATGATGTAAGCTTCTCAAATGATTATTTATGGCAAATACATTACTCAGTAATTTCAAAGAGATACTTTATGCTTATGCCAATAAAAGAAACTGATTGTGCAGCTTTATTTTATGTTATAAAAAAACAACTAGAAAATAAAGAACAAAAAATCTTTGTTCCAATATGCTATGCAGATTATAGTAATGCTTATCTAAATAATTCTCAAATGGAAGAATTAGAAAGGTTTTTATGCTTTTTTACAAAGGACTGGCCAATAATACATGAAGTATATGATAAGGATAATAATATGAGTATACAAATTGTTGGAAAAGCAACAATTTATGATACAATAAAAACACAATATAAAATAGTACTTAAAGACCAAGGAGAAGCAGAGAATTTCTATAAACTTCTAAAAGCTTTATTTATACTAGAAACACAATTAGCACATTACTATAAATTCGATATAAAACTTGATAGAAAAGGTGAACTTCATTTCTATAATCAATCTAATGAAATACAATATAAAGACTTAATATCATTTATTAAAAAAGAATATATACAAGGGTTAGAAAAATTAATAAAAGCAAAAGAAACTAAAATAAATCTTGATAAAAAGCTTAAAACATTAAAAGTAATTGCCAAAAACCTTGACCAGGATTATTTTGAGAAAGAAAAACAAATATCAACATTCCTAGAATGTAAAAAGACTTTTTTAGGGAGATTAAAGTATTTTATTAAATATAAGAAAACAACAATTCATACTACAAATAAAAAAGAAGTTGAAAAAGAAGAAAACAGCAAACTTAAATATTGCGAAAGAACTGAAATAAAGGATGTATACACATTAGAAGAACTTTTGGCGTTATATACAAACCTAGACCAGGAAACAAATGCAATAAACGATTTACAATTAGATATGACGGCAATAAATAAAAGAATAGATATACTTCAAATAAAAATTATTAATGCTACTCAGTATATAAAAGAAATAGATAAGCATAAAAAAAGCATTTTTGAGTTTTGGAAATTTACTAACAAAGATGAATCAAAACAATTAAACGCTGGTTTGGAAGAAGTAAGTAAAAATAAGAAATTAAAAAAGGTATTTAACTATGAATTAGATTTTGAAGATGTATCAAAACAATTTGATAAGGAGCAAAGAACAATATTCCAAAAAGATGAAACGGATAACATATTTATAGCAACAACTAACATTATAGATGATATAAATAAAGTTATAAATAATGAAGAAATACCAGAAGAACACCTTGAACTCTTAAAAAATGAAATGAAAAATACTGATGGAATTGTTACTTTTGATATATTTGGAAGCATATCTTCTTCAAGTGATGAGATACAAACATTGGGAAATATAAAACATAGAGAAAACAAGAAGAATAAGTTTGCTATATTAAATTTAAAAGAAGATGCAACAATAGAAGAATATACAAATAGGTTAAAAGAAATATCTACAAACATACAAGCATGTATAGGTAGATTCAAAAATAATATAGAAATGCCAATATATAAAGTTGGAGAATTAGAAGATGGCTTAAATGTTTTCTATATCAACCCTGAAAATGCTTTAAAACAAGCAACAGAAAAAGAGGGCAAATTACATAAAGTTATTCTAAAGGAAAACACAAACTGTATAACTTTTACCAATATAATGTATTACAATAACACTAACCAGACATTACCTTTAGGAATGAATGTAACAGATGGAATACTTTTAAATACCAAAAGAACTAATTTAAAACTAAAAGGAAAAAATCAAAATTATATAATAAAAGTAAATCAAGATGAGCCAAAACCTGAAACACTAAAATTAAATATATTTGAATATGAAATATGCTAAGGAATATACCCCTTAGCATATTTTTGGTATAAGAAAATATATATTAAAAAGACGAGTTTAAATAGAAGGGATGGTTTGGTATATGAATGTAGCAGTAATTAACTTAAAAGATATGCTCAAATATTTAGTAAAAATAATTATAGTGATAGCTATATTATTTATAACAACTAAACTTATAACAAATTCTAAATCAAATATAAATCAACAAATATTTAGCAAAGCTAATAAAAAGTTTTTAACCAAATGCTTAGAGCTAAGTATACCATGTTTAGAAGTAACAAACATAGAAGCGGAGCAAAACGAAGCAAAACTCACAAAATTAATGGGTATAGAACTTTCAATATTAAAAACAAACAAGGTTACTAATAATAAAGTAGATATTATACAAAACAATGAGATAATAGTAGAGCAAGAACCAGCTGTAAATACTGAACCTACCGCTTCTTCACAAATAGAAATATCTAAAATAGCTACAACAGAAGAAGTTACAGATAGAAATTTTACTTCACGAGCAAATAATTTTTATGGAACAACAAGAATAGATAATCAAAGTAATTATACCTTAACCGAAGATATGCTTGTTCCAGATGTAGAAATACAAAATAAAAAAGATATATTAATTTATCATACACATACATGTGAAAGCTATACACCATGTGATACATATAACTATGAGATGACAGGAAACTATAGAACAACAGATTCAAACTATAATGTTGTAAGAGTAGGAACAGAATTATCAACACATTTATCAGCTAAAGGATTCAATGTTATACATGATGGAACATATCATGATTATCCTTCTTATTCAGGTTCTTATGCAAGATCTTTAGATACAGCAACTAAATTATTAGATGAAAAACCAGCAGGACTAGTAATAGACCTACATCGTGATGCAGTTGGAAATGGAGATACTTATGGACCAACTGTTATGGTAAACGGGCAGCGAGTTGCACAACTTATGTTTGTAATTGGAACAGATGGTGGAGGACTAGAACATCCAAATTGGGTTCAAAATTTAAAAACAGCTATAAAAATACAAGAAACAGCAAATGTAATGTACCCAGGTTTGTTTAGGTCAATAATAGTTAGAAATTCGAGATATAACCAGCATATATGTAATGGAGCAAGTATTATAGAAGTAGGTGCAACAGCAAATACACTAGGTGAATGTTTACTCAGCATGCAATGTTTAGCAAATATACTAGAGGAAGTTTGCAAATAACTTGATAAAAATAGCATTTTATGTTATCATGAAGAACGAAAAGAGGAAAATATGAAAATAAAAGAAGCACTATATGCATGTATAAATAATCTTAAAGAAAATAATATAGACGAGGCACATAGCAAAGCAAGAAGACTATTAGCTTTTACCTTAAATGTACCAAAAGAGTATCTAATAATTAATAATGAAAAAGAATTAAGCAAACAAGATTTCGAATATTATAAAAATTACATTACTCGCTTAATAAATGGAGAACCTATACAATATATAATTGGCAAACAAGAGTTTATGGGTATAGAGTTTAATGTAAATAAAGATGTACTTATACCTCAACCAGATACAGAAATATTAGTGGAGGAAACCATTAAAATTGCAAAGGAATACAATAAGCCAAAGGTATTGGATTTGTGTACTGGAAGCGGAGCAATAGCGGTATCAATAAAAAAATATGTTCCAGAAGCGGAAGTTTTTGCATCAGATGTTAGTATTAAAGCTCTTCAACTAGCCAAAATAAATAATATAGATAATAATATAAATTTCATAGAATCAAATTTATTTGAGAACATTAATAATGAATTTGATATAATTGTATCAAACCCACCTTATATTAGAACAGAGGAGATAAAAAGCTTAAGCAAAGAAGTACAGAACGAACCATTAATAGCATTAGATGGCGGACAAGATGGACTAGATTTTTACAGGGATATAATTAAACAAGCCCATAATTATTTAAAAAGTAATGGAAAATTATGCTTAGAAATTGGAGACGAGCAAAAAGACGCAATAACCCAAATATTAAAATCAAATTTCAATTATACAAATATAAAATATTATAAGGACCTACAAGGAAATGACAGAGTAATAATTGTTGAAAAAATGTAAAAAAATCATAAAAAAACTTGTATAAATTAAAGATATATGATATAAATTAATGTAGTAAATTATTTTGCATATTTTGTAAACTCTAGAGGTTATTATGAAAAGGAGAAAACACTATGGAAAATAACGGAGAAAATAATCAAAAGACTATTTTGATAGTAGAAGATGAACCCCCAATAGTTGATATTTTAGTATATAATTTAAAAAAAGAAGGATATAATACTTTAGAAGCAAATGACGGTGTAACAGCCGTAGAATTAGCTTTTAGTAAAAAACCAGATTTAATATTGCTAGACATTATGTTGCCTAAAATGGACGGATTAACTGTATGTAAGAAAATTAGAAGCAAATATAATATGCCAATATTAATGCTAACAGCTAAAAATGAGGAAATTGATAAAATTTTAGGCTTAGAACTTGGTGCAGATGATTATATTACTAAACCATTTAGCGTACGTGAATTAATGGCTAGAATAAAAGCTAACTTACGTAAATTAGAACCAAAAACAGATATACCAACAATAGAAGATGACACAGAAAAGGAAACAGAACAAACAATTAATATTGGAAACCTAATTTTAGACTTGGAAAAAATTGAAGCAAGAATTGATGGCAAGTCTATTGATATAACCTTAAAAGAATTTGAGTTTTTAAAATATTTAGCGTTAAAACATGGACAAGCAGTAACAAGAGAAGAACTTTTAAAGAATGTATGGGAATATGACTATATAGGAGACGAAAGAACTGTTGACGTTTTGGTAAGAAGACTTAGAAAGAAAATCAAAGATGATACAACATCACCAAAAATACTTGCAACAAAGAGAGGTATAGGATACTATTTAAAAACGGATTATCCTGATAAGCAAAGAAAGGATTAAGCTAAAAAATGTTTAAAAGTGTACAGGTTAAAATAATACTAATAATAATGGTATTAGCCATTTTAATGTTCCTTAGCTATGGCATATATACAATACAAGAGCTACAAAACAGTAACATACAAAATGAAATAATTAACAAAAATATTTTTGTATTTATTATAATAACAGCAGCATTTGTGGGTATTTCAATAATTGTTATATGGTTTACATCAAGAGTGATTACAAGACCAATATATAAGCTAATTAAAAGTGCCGAAAAAATTGCAGAAGGTGAAGAATTAAAAATTGATAATTCAAAAAGAAATACAGAAATTGATGGACTTATACAAGCATTTGATACAATGACAGTTGGACTAAATGAAAACTTAAACAAAGTAACAAGACAGAAAAAGCAAATAGAAACAATACTACAATATATGACAGATGGAATTATGGCATTTGACTTAAATGGAAATATAATACACATAAACTCAGCTGCAATAACATTATTAGGGCTTACAGGACCAAAAAATAATTTTAACGAGATTTTTAAAAGTATAGATTTAGATGTAAACCTGGAAAAAATAATATATCTAGAAGATTGGGCAAAATCAGAGAGAAAAATAATTAATGTAAAAGATAAATATTTAAAAATATTTTTTGCGTCATTTAAAGATGAATTAGAAAGACCTGCTGGTGCAATAGTTTTAATTCAAGATATAACCGAACACGTAAGACTAGACAACATGAGAAAAGAATTTATAGCAGACGTATCACATGAATTAAAAACTCCTCTTACATCAATAATGGGATATGCAGAAACACTTGCAAACTCAGAATATGATCCAGAAATGCAAGAAAAGTTTTTAAAAGTAATAAACAATGAATCAATTAGAATGACAAAACTAGTAAACGATTTGCTGATATTATCAAAGTATGATAATGAACAAATTGAATGTGAGAAAATTGAATTTAATCTAGGCGAGTTAGTAAAATCTTGTTTAGAAAATCTACAAATTGAAGCAGACAAGAAAAATCAAAAAGTGGAATGTTTTGTAACTGCCAATGTTCCAACTGTTAAAGCAGATAAAGACGGAATAGAAAGAGTTGTACTAAATATTTTATCTAATAGCATTAAATATACAGAAGACGGAGGAGTAATAAAAATTTATGTAGGTTTTGTGTATAATGATGCTTACATTAAAATTATAGATAATGGAATTGGTATTCCAGAAAAAGATTTAGATAGAATATTTGAAAGATTTTACAGGGTAGATAAAGCACGTACTAGAAAAATGGGAGGAACAGGATTAGGCTTATCTATTGCAAAAGAAATATTAGATAAAAATAATGGAAGAATTGATATTAAAAGTAAGGTAGGAAAAGGAACAGAAGTTGTTATAACAATACCTACTATTTTAAAAAATGAAGCATAAGAAAGAAGGAAAATATAATGAATCCTAAGATAAAAAATATAATAGAATGGACATATTGTATACTAATTGCTGTTGTTATAGCTTTAGCAGTAAAATACTTTATAGGAACACCTACAGTGGTAAGACAAACATCAATGAATAATACTTTGCAGGAAGGTCAAAGACTTTGGCTAAATAGATGGATAAGAACAGTAAAAGGAACTTATAAGGTTGGAGATATAATTACATTTGAAGCTCCAAGTGATTCATATATTACATTAGACAAAATTAATTTTGATTATCCAGTAGCAAAATACAATAATATCCCAAAAAGTTTATGGAGCAAATTTGCATATTATGTTTTAGAAACAACTAAAACAAGTTATATAAAAAGAGTTATTGGAGTTGCCGGAGATCATATAAAAATTGAAAACGGAAAAGTATATAGAAATGGCCAAGAACTAAACGAAACATATTTATCAGAAGGCACAACAACTGAAGGAAAGACCTTTTCAGACATTGTTGTACCAGAAGGTTACGTTTTTGCAATGGGAGACAATAGAAATCATAGTACAGACTGTAGAGATTTTGGTTGTATTCCAGTAGAAAAAATTGAAAGCAAGGTGGCTTTTAGATTCTGGCCTTTAAACAAATTTGGAAAGATAAAGTAGGAAATTTATGTTTAATAATTTAATTGGTAATACTGAAAATAAAGAAACATTAAAAAACATGATAGATAGCAATAATATTTCACACAGTTACATATTTAGTGGAACATCTGGCATAGGAAAATTTGAATTTGCAAAGGAATTTGCAAAAGCAATTATATGCTTAAGCGAAACTGAACCAAAGCCATGCAATCATTGCAAGGCATGTGAAAGCTTTGACAATTCAAATAACCCAGATATAATTATTATAGATGAAAATGAGGACAGCATAAAAACAGAAATAATAAAAGAACTAACAAATAATATTTTAGAAAAGCCTATACAAGGTAATAAAAAAATATATATTATCAATAATAGTGAAAACATGACTAAAGAGGCTCAAAATAGCATTTTAAAAACATTAGAAGAACCACCAGAATATGCAATAATAATACTTATAACAAGTAACGAAAACCTATTGCTAAATACAATTAAATCACGTTGTATAAGAATTCCGTTCTCAAGATTAACAGATAATGAGCTAAAAGAGTATTTTGATAGAACAGGACAAACTATAAATGTAGATATGATAAAAGCTTTTGGTGGAAGTATAGAAAAAGCACTTAAAATTAAAGACAAACAAGAAATTTACCAAAGAATACAGGATACATTCAATAATTTAGAAAATCTAAATGAATTACAAATTTTGAATATAAAAGATACTATTTCAAGCGACAAAGATGAAATATATTATGTATTAGATTACATAAATACAATTTTCCTAAGTAAAATAGTAAATGATATATCAAACACTCAAAAGTACGAAAAGTGCATAGAAATTATTGAAGAAACAAAGCAGAGATTAAAGAGAAATAGTAATTATGATATGACAATAGATAATTGTTTATTTGCATTAGAGAGGAGTTTAAAAATAAATGGCTAATATAATAGGAGTTAGGTTTAAAAAGCCTGGAAAAATATATTTCTTTGATCCAGACGGCAAACAAGTGAAAAAATGTGAATATGTAATTGTAGAAACATCAATGGGAATGGAATATGGTGAGGTAGTTATAGCCAATAGACAATTACCACAAGAAAAAATCGTTGCACCTCTAAAAAAGATAATAAGAGTTGCTAATCATCAAGACGCTAAGCAAAATGAAGAAAATAAAAAACAAGAAAAAGAAGCATTTAAAGTGTGTGAAAAGAAAATAAAAGAGCATGGTCTACCAATGAAACTTATGGATGTTGAGTTCAAATTTGACAAAAGTAAAATACTATTTTTCTTTACAGCTGATGGAAGAATTGATTTTAGAGATTTAGTAAAAGATTTAGCTGCAATATACAAAACAAGAATAGAATTAAGACAAGTTGGAGTTCGAGATGAAGTAAAAAGACTTGGAGGTAATGGAGTTTGTGGTAGAGAACTTTGCTGCTGTTCTTTCTTAGGAAATTTTGAAACAGTTTCAATAAAAATGGCAAAAGAACAAAATGTTTCTTTAAACCCTTCAAAAATTTCAGGAAATTGTGGAAGATTAATGTGTTGCCTACAATATGAACAAAATGTATATGAAGAAAAGTTAAAAAGATTACCTAAAATCGGTGCAATAGTTAAAACAGCAGATGGACAAGGCGAAGTATGTGGATTAGAAACTATCAAAGAAATTGTAAAAGTAAAATTTAAAGATGGTGACGAAACATTCTTCAAAAAATATAATGCAAAAGACATAAAAATAATAAAGAACATTGAAAAAGAAAAAGAACAAGATAATATTAGCAATGAAGACTTAGCAGAATTAAAGAAAATGGAAGAACTAGATAAAAAGGATAAGAAAAATTCTAAAAATTAATATCAACAGGGGTAAAACTCTTGTTTAATATAATAAAATATCATAAAAGGAGGGGTAACAATGGCATATAAAATAACAGACAAATGTATAAGTTGTGGAGCATGTGCAGCAGAATGTCCTGTATCTTGTATTTCACAAGGTGAAACTACTTATGTGATAGATAAAGATGCATGCATAGGATGTGGAACATGTGCAGGAGTTTGTCCTGTAAGTGCACCAGAAGAAGAATAATATCAATCACACTATTAAAAAACATTTATTTATTGATTGACAGATAATTCTTAATTATCTGTCAATTTATATAATCAATTATTTTAATATTTTTGGAAAAAAATATTTTTTAATATATTTTTAAGATAAACACAGTATAATATCTACAAACAGCAGCAGTAATACTAAAAAATATCACCCCAAAATTTAGAATAAAAGGTTATAATATCTTTTATTCTATTTTTTTTAGAAAAATTAAACAAAAAGGAGAAATTATTATGAGATACTTTTTTACATCAGAAAGTGTAACAGAAGGACATCCAGATAAGCTATGCGATTACATTTCAGATAGTATTTTAGATGAATGTCTAAAACAAGATAAAAATTCAAGAGTTGCAATAGAAACATTTGCTTCAAAAGATACAGTTGTAATAGCAGGACAAATTACATCAAACGCTAAGTTTGATATAGAAAATTTGGCGAGAGAAAAAATACAAGAAATTGGTTATGATAACGCAAATACAGATATGGATTATAGAACATGTAATATAATACTAAACATAACAAAACAAAGCTCAGATATTGCCATGGGAGTAGATACAGGAGGAGCAGGAGACCAAGGAATAATGTTTGGATATGCTTCAAACGAAACAGAAAACTATATGCCTTACGCAATAAATGCAGCACATAAATTAGCAAAACAGTTAACTTATGTAAGAAAAAATAACGAAATATCATATTTAAGACCTGATGGAAAAACTCAAGTTACAGTTGAATATGAAAATGACAAACCTAAAAGAATTGAAACAATATTAATCTCAACACAACATTTAGATAATATTGATATGAAACAGCTAAAAGCGGACATAATAAATAAGGTAATAAATAAAGTAATAGATAAAAATATGATAGATGAAGACACAAAAATTTATATTAATCCAACAGGAAGATTTGTAATAGGTGGACCTCTTGGAGACACTGGTTTAACAGGCAGAAAGATTATTGTTGATACCTATGGTGGATATAGTAGACATGGTGGAGGTGCTTTTTCAGGTAAAGATCCAAGCAAAGTTGATAGGTCTGCAACATATATGTTAAGACATATTGCTAAAAATATTGTAGCAAATGGATATGCAGATAAGTGCGAAATACAAGTATCTTATGCAATAGGAATGAAAGAACCACTATCTATAAATGTTAATACTTATGGAACAGGCAAAAAAACAGAAGAAGAGCTAGTAAATATAATAAAAGAAAAATTCGACTTAACACCAAGAGGTATAATTGAGTACTTAGATTTAAAAAATATAAAATATACTGAAACAACAAATTATGGACACTTTGGAAAAGAAAATTTACCTTGGGAAAAAATAATAAAAATGTAAAATTTTAAAAAACTATTGCAAAAAATATAATTATATAATAAAATATGCATATAAATAAAAAAGAAAGGTTTAAGTTTAATATAAAAACTGAGAAAGGAACGGCAACTATAATGAGAAAATATTTTGGAACAGATGGAATTAGGAGAATAGCAAATACAGAACTAACACCTGAACTAGTATATAAAGTAGCAAAAGCAGGAGCTTATGTTCTATCTAAAAATTGTGACCATGCCCCAACTATTCTAATAGGTAGGGATACAAGAATTTCAGGAACATTAATTGAAAGTGCTATGACAGCAGGCTTCTTAAGCTATGGAGCAAATGTAAAATTGTTAGGCGTTATTCCAACACCGGGAGTAGCATACTTAACTAAAAAACTAAAAGTTGATGCAAGCGTTGTTATTTCTGCATCACATAATACTTATGAATTTAATGGAATAAAATATTTCAGCAACAAAGGAATGAAAATACCAGATGAAATAGAAGAACAAATAGAAGAAGTGCTAGAATCAGCAAACTTTGATGAATTAGTAGCACACTCAAGCAAAATTGGAACTTCAGAATATAGAGAAGACTTGACAGACGAATATGTATATTTGCTTAGAAAAACTTTTGAAGAAAACATTGAAAAAAATCTACATCCAGATTTCTGTGTTGCTTTAGATGTAGCAAATGGTGCAACATATAAAGTTGCAGAAAAAGTATTTACAAAATTAGGAATAAACTTTAAGATTATAAACAATTCTCCAGATGGTTTAAATATAAATGAAAACTGTGGTTCTACTCATTTAGAAAACATCAAAGAATTTGTTGTAGAAAATAAAATGAGCTTAGGAATTGCCTATGATGGTGATGGAGATAGATGTTTAGCAGTTGATGAAAATGGAAATGAAATAGATGGAGATGTTCTTTTAGCTGTTATAGGAAAATATTTGCAAGAAAAGGGAAAACTAAAAAATGATACAATAGTAGCAACAATAATGAGCAATTTAGGACTAAATAAATTTGCAAAAGAAAATAACCTACAATTAAAACAAACAAAGGTTGGAGACAGATATGTACTTGAAGAAATGCTAAAAAATGACTATAATTTAGGTGGAGAACAGTCAGGACATGTAATAATGCTTGATTATAATCCAACAGGAGATGGAATACTTACATCATTAATGCTTATCCAAATTTTACTAAAAAAGAACTTGTCAGCTTCAAAATTATGCGAAAACTTTAACAAATTCCCACAAGTTTTAATAAATGTAAAAGTAAAAAATGAAAAAAAATCAGTTTACTTAGAAGATGAAGAAATACAAAATACGATAAAAGAAATTGAAAATGAACTTAACGGAAATGGTAGAGTTGTAATAAGAGCTTCAGGAACTGAACCACTTATTAGAGTAATGCTTGAAGGACAAAATCAAAAAGGCATAGAAGAAAAAGCCACAAAATTAGCGAATTTAATTAAAATTAAATTAAATTAATTTAGGGGAATAATCCCACAAAAGAAAAGGAGGAGAGAGAGTTATGTTCGTTATTAATATAACTGAACCAATTACATTATTACTACTTACACTTGCAACTGTATTACTAATTTTCTTAGGAAAAGAAATTAAAAAACCTTATATCCCAGCAATTGCTTTAGTTGCATATTTAATTTTAGTAGTAATGCACAGCATACAATTAGCAGGATTAACACAAGAACTATACGAAACATATTATAAAATGTTAATTAATTGTATAGCTATTGATTGTGTAATGATATTTATATCATTCTTTGCTTACCTATGGGTTGATGACATAGCAAGCAAATTTTACAAGAAAAAAAGTATTGATAACAGCTTAGACTGGTTCTGGAAAAAAGTTTAAAATACAAAAGTGGGACAAGTTTATTGTTCCACTTTGCTTTAGAAAGGAAAAAATGCTTTAAGAAGAATCGAAAGGGTGAAAAAAATGCAAAAACAAGTAATAATAATTAATGGCACAGGAGGTTCTGGAAAAGATACATTTGTGCAATATTGTTCAGAATATGCAAAGGTTATAAATATATCTTCAGTAGATAAAGTAAAAGAAGCAGCAACAATATTAGTTGGCTGGAAAGGAGAAAAAGATGAAAAAAGTAGAAAACTTTTGGTGGATTTAAAAAAACTAAGTATAGATTATAATGATGCACCTTTAAAATATATTGAAAAACAATATAATGCTTTTTTAAACAGTCAAGCAGAGTATTTATTTATACATATAAGAGAAATAGACGAAATAAAAAAAATAAAGAAATTTCTAAATGCCAAAACATTATTAGTAACAAATCCCAGAGTAAAGCTAATTACAACAAATTCTTCTGATGCAAATGTTTATAAATATGAATATGACTATTATATTGAAAATGATGGTACACTAGAAGATTTAGAACGTAAAGCAAAGGAATTTATATCATGAAAAAAGAAAAAATAGGTTTTTTTGGTGGATGTTTTAACCCTCCAACTAATACTCACATTGATTTGGCAAATAAATTAATAAAAAATGGAATAATTGAAAAAGTAATTTTTGTACCAGTAGGAAACTACTATCAAAAGAAAAATTTAGCTTCAGCAGAAGATAGATATAATATGCTTAAAATTGCAACTGATGGATATACGAATTTAGGAGTAGAAGATATAGATGTAAACAGCCAAGAAAAGCTCTACGCTGTTGACACATTTAAACTTATTGAAAATAAATATCCAGATAAAGATATATATTTCATAATGGGTGCCGATAACTTTCAAAAAATGCCATTATGGAAAAACTACAATGAAATAATTAAAAAATACAAATTTGTAGTAATAGAAAGATTAAAATATAGTGAGGTTAATAATACTAATAATAACATAATATATTACAAAACAAACCCAACTGTAGATATTAGCTCAACTCAAATTAGAAATATGATAGCATGTAATAAAGACACAAATCAACTACTAAATAAAAATGTAATAGAATACATAAAAAACAAAAAATTGTATTTAACATAAAAATCAATCAAGATATTTTTCAAAATATCTTGATTTTTGTATGTAAAAACATATATAATATATATGTTAATAATTGCCAAGAAAGGAATTAAGCAGTTGAAAAATATAGACGAAACTTTAAAAGAAGCAAGTAAATGTTTAAATTGTAAAAATCCTTCATGTAAAAAGGGATGCCCGATTGCAACTAATATACCAGAATTTATATTAGAAATTAAAAACCAAAACTTTAATAAAGCTTATGAAATATTACAGGAAAATAATTTAATGAGCGATATTTGTAGCACTATTTGCCCTGCGGAGGAACAGTGCACAGGTAATTGTATTAAAGGAATCAAAGGTAAGCCAATTCCAATAAATGAATTAGAAAAATTTATAAATGAATGGGCAAAAGAAAATAATATAAAATATGATACAATAATAAATCATAATACAAATAGAAAGGTAGCAGTAATTGGAGCAGGACCAGCAGGAATTGCTTGTAGTATAGCTTTAAGAAAAGCTGGTGCAGATGTAACAATATTTGAAAAAGAAGATAAGTGCGGTGGAATTTTAGAATATGGAATTCCAGACTTTAGATTATCAAAAGAAATGGTTACAAATATTGTAAAACGCGTAAGTAATTTAGGAATAAAAATAGAAAACAGTAAAAAACTTGGCAAAGACATAACAATAAATAGCTTAAAAAACGACGGCTTTGACAATATTTTCTTGGGAATAGGTGCTCAAAGACAAACCACTTATAAATTAATAGAAGAGCCAGCAGAAACTATTTTAACATCAGAAGAACTATTAAAAAAATACAACGAAAAAGGTAAAATTGAAAATTTAGGAATTACCGTTGTAATAGGTGGTGGAAATGTTGCATTAGATTCTGCAAGAGCTGCTATTAGAATGGGAGCCAAGGAAGTATATGTATTATACAGAAGAAATAAAGAACTAATGCCAGCAAGAGAAATTGAACTTAAAGAAGCAATAGAAGATGGCATAAAAGTTATATTTCAAACAAAAGTTATTAGTGCAAAATCAAGCAATAACAAAATAGAAGAAATCGAGTGTATAAAAACAAAAATAGAAAACGATAAGGCAATTAATATTGAAAACTCAAATTATAAAATGGAAGCAAACACTATTATTTTTGCAATAGGAGCTAAAGCAAATGAGGAGTTATTAAATTCATTAGGAATAAAAACTTCTAATGGCCTAGTAGAAGTAGATGAAAATTATATGACAAATATAGATGGTGTATATGCAGGAGGAGATTTAGTTGAATCCAAATCTTATGTTGCAAGAGCTATTGCAACAGGCAAGAAAGCAGCACAATCAATTTTAAACAGAAAGGAAAGGGATAAATAATGTCAAAACCAATGGTAGCAATAATTGGTAAACCCAATGTAGGAAAATCAACCTTTTTTAATTATATTGTTGGTCAAAGACTATCAATAGTAGAAGATACCCCAGGTGTTACAAGAGATAGAATTTATGCTGATAGTAATTGGAGAGGAAGAGAATTTACTTTAATAGATACAGGAGGAATTGAACCAGAACTAGATGATGTGATTCATATAGGCATGAGACAGCAAGCTCAAATGGCTATAAATATTGCAGACGTTATAATATTTGTAACAGATATTAAACAAGGAATAACAGCACAAGATCAAGAAATAGCAACAATGCTTAGAAAATCTAAAAAACCAATAGTTCTTGTTTGTAATAAATCAGATAATTTTGGAGAACCAGATCCAACATTATATGAATTTTACAATTTGGGAATAGGAGAGCCATATCCAGTATCATCAACAAATGCTTTAGGAATAGGAGATGTACTAGACGCTGTATACGAGCATTTTCCAGAAAAAGATGAAAATGATGACAACAAAGAAATTATCAATGTAGCAATAATAGGAAAACCAAATGTTGGAAAATCTTCACTAGTAAATAAAATATTAGGAGAAGAAAGAGTAATAGTAAGCAATGTAGCAGGAACAACAAGAGACGCTATAGACTCATATTTTGAAAACGAAACAGGCAAATATAATATTATAGATACAGCAGGAATAAGAAAACACAATAAAGTAAACGAAAACATTGAAAAATACAGCGTTATGCGTTCATTACTTGCAGTAGAAAGAGCAGATGTATGTTTAATATTAATTGACGCAAATGAAGGAGTAACCGAACAAGACACAAAAATAGCTGGTGAAGCACATGAAGCAGGCAAAGGCGTAATAATAGTAGTAAACAAGTGGGATGAATATGAAAAAGAAACAGGAACACTTGAAAAATACAAAAAAGAAGTGTATAACAAGCTAAGCTATTTAACCTATGCACCTATAATTTTTATTTCAGCCAAGACAGGTCAAAGAGTAAACAAATTATTTGATTTAATAAAAAAAGTATATGAAAATAATAACCGTAGAATTCCAACAGCAACATTAAATCAAGTAATAAATGAAGCTATTGCAGTTGTACAACCACCAACTGACAAGGGTAGAAGATTAAAAATATTATATGCAACACAAGCACAAACAAAACCACCAACATTTGTTATTTTCGTAAATAACAAAGAATTATTCCATTTTTCTTATGAAAGATATTTGATAAATCAAATAAGAAGTAATTTTGATTTAGAAGGAACACCAGTAAGAGTAATATCAAGAGAAAAAGGAGAAGAAAAAATATAATTGAAAAAAATAGCATAAGCTATTTTAGAGGAGGAAAAATTTATGTCAGCAGTATATGTATTAGTAGCTTTAGTAGCATATTTAATAGGCAGTATAAACTTTGCAATAATTTTCAGCAAAAAATTTGCTGGATTTGATGTAAGAGAAAAAGGCAGTAAAAATGCAGGAACAACAAACGTATTAAGAACAGTAGGAAAAAAAGCCGCAGTTTTAACTTTAATTTGTGATATATTAAAAGGTGTTGTATCTGTTTTATTAGCAATGCTTGCAGCATATATATGGAAAGAGACAGATGCTGAAGTTTTAAAATATCTTGCAGGTCTATTTGCAATAATTGGGCATACCTGGCCAGTATATTATGGCTTTAAGGGAGGCAAAGGTGTTGCAACATCACTTGGAGTTTTATTGATGGTAAATGCTCAAATAGGCGTTATTTGCTTAGTATTTGCACTAATTATTATGATTGCAACAAGATGGGTTTCATTAGGCTCAATTTTAGCAGCAATACTATTCCCAATTTTAACTGTATTTATGACAGATAATTTCTGGGCAAAAGTTATAAGCATATTAATAGGCTTATTAGTTGTATTTAATCATAGAAGCAATATAAAAAGATTAAAGCAAGGAACAGAAAATAAATTGTCTTTTAAAAAATAAAAAGACTTTACTTAACAATTAGAAAAGGAGATACAGATGAAAAATATTTCAATAATTGGTAGTGGAAGTTGGGGTGCAGCTCTTGGAATACATTTAGCACATCTAGGAAACAATGTAAAAATTTGGTCCTTTTCACAAGAAGAAGCAGACTTAATAAACAATGAAAAAAAGTGCAAATTTTTACCATTAGCAACAATTCCAGATGGAGTATTTTGCTCAACCGACTTCAAAACAGTAATTGAAGGAACCGAAATGTTATTAATAGTAACACCTTCAAAATTTGTAAGAGAAACAATAAAAAAGTTTAAGCCTTATGTAACAAATCAACAAATAATAATATGCTCAAAAGGCTTCGAAGAATCAACTCTATATACTTTAAACGAAGTAGTAGAAGAAGAGCTACCTAACTGTAAAATTGGTGGATTATCAGGCCCTAGCCATGCTGAGGAAGTTTCTCTTGAAATACCAACAGCATTAGTTATTGCGTCAAAGGATGATAAACTTCTTCAAGATGTACAAAGTACATTTATGAATGAAGCACTTAGAATTTATACTTCTTACGACATAAAAGGAGCAGAACTAGGTGGAGCATTAAAAAACATTATAGCTTTTTGTGCAGGTGCAATTACAGGCTTAAATTTAGGAGATAACACTTTTGCAGCCTTACTTACAAGAGGCCTTTCAGAAATGGCAAAATTAAGCATAAAAATGGGAGGAGAACCAAAAACTATATATGGTCTAACAGGACTTGGCGACTTAATAGTAACATGTATGAGCAATCACAGTAGAAACAGGCGTGCAGGAATACTTATAGGTCAGGGAAAAACAATAGAAGAAGCAAAACAAGAAATAGGCATGACAATAGAAAGTATTGATAATATTAAAACAGCATACAAACTTGCACAAAAATATGAAGTAGAAATGCCAATTATAACAACAGTTTATCAAGTATTATTTGAAGGATTAGATGCAAGAAAAGCAATTCAAGATTTAATGACAAGAAATCCAAAATTTGAAGATTAGAATATTTACAAATTACTTTGGATAGAATATAATAATAATATAATTTGAAAGGAAGGAATAAAAAATGGGATTTTTTAGTGAATTAGGTAAAAAAACAACTGAAACAACAGGAAAAATAGCAAAGGAAACAAAATTAAAATTAAAAATGAATGAAAACAAAGGAAAAATTAACGACGTATATGAAGAAATAGGCAAAAAAGTATATGAAAAACATGTAAGAGAAGAAAATATAGATATTAAAGCAGATTTACAAGAAGAATGTGCTAGAATTGATAGCTTATCAAAAGAAATAGAAGATGCAAGATTAGAAATCTTAAAATTAAATCAAAAAAGACTTTGTGCAAAATGTTCAGCAGAAATAGAAAAAGGAGCATTATTTTGCCCAAAATGCGGAGAAAAACAACCAGCAGAACCGGAAGAAAATACAGTAAAAGAAGAAGCTTTAGAAAAATTAGAAAATGGTGAAGTAGCTCCAGGTAAAGAAAAAGAAGCAGAAGCTGTAATAGAAGATTTAAAAGAAGAAGAAAAAGAAAATAAGGAATAATTTAGTATGGGTACCTTTCATATAGGTACCTTATTATTTTATCACTATTAAAATCAGTAACATTTATAAAAAAGCCAGTATCTAAGCTAACCCACATATTAATATCAAAATTTTCTTTATTATCAATAAAAGTTCCAATAATGTTTACACTGTCAATAGGATTTGCAAATGTTTGTTCCCATTTTAAGGAATCATTAATATTTAAGTTTTTTTCATAAAATTTAGATAAAAAATTATTAATTTCTCCTTTTTTACTGCTATATAAACTTACTATTACACCCATAATAAAAACCTTTCTCTTATAATATTATTTGTGAAGAATTTTAAGTTATACATTCGAATAAACGGTAATTTTTTGGAAAGAATAAATTTAGGTGATAGAGTAGTGAAAAAAATTGCATTAGTTTTGATTTGTGCAGTGTTTTTGGTTGGCTGTAATAACAAAACAGAGGATAATAAAGATAAAGAAAAAGTAACAGCTGAGATAGAGTATTTTGGTACAGAAATTGCACAGTTGTTAAACGACTTGAATAATATTTCTTTAGATAATTATGAGCTTGTAAGTGATAAAATAAATATTGATAAGAAAACTAATAATTCGAGTATTTCTCAAGAGGCAGACCAAGGTAAAAACCAAGGTGATTCCCAATCGCAAGGGGGAAGCAATGAGCAATCAGAAAATCAAGATACGAATAGTGGAGATAAAAAGGAAAATGAAGTTTCAATAACTAGTATGAAGCATAACACTATTTTAAATGTAGATACAGAGGAAATTGACTGGGATACAATTAAGAATAAAATAGAATTGCTGAATGATTCTTGGGATATAGTTATGCTTGAGTTATATAAGGCTAATGTATCAAATGACGATATAATGGCTTTTGATACGTTGTTGAATCAAACAATAATAAGTATAAAAAATGATGATAAAAAGGCGGCACTTATTAATCTTGGGAATATGTATTATTATATACCAAAGTTTTTAAATAGTTGTTCGGCGGATAAATATGAGCAAAATATTCAAACAACAAAGTATAATGTTTTGGCGGCTTATGTGTATGTTTCTCAGGATGACTGGGGGAGTGTTCAGGGAAGGCTTACGGAGGCAGAGAGTAGCTTTTTAAGCGTTGTGAATGATACGGAGCGTACTGAGAATAAGGAGTTTAAAGTGAATAAAACGTATATGTTGATAAAGGATTTGCAGAATTCTGTAAAAAACAATGATAAGCAGTTATTTCTTGTAAAATATGTTAATTTAATGAAGAGTTTAAATGCTTTATAAAACTTTATGTAAAATGCTAAGTTTTATTGTAATATGGGGGTGAAATGTGGTATAATAGTTGCATTGTTGAAATATTGGAGGAATAGTGTTGAACACGGAAGTAATTGAAGAACAAAGGGAGTATATAAATAAAGTTAAGGATTTGAATAGTGATTCTCAAAGGTATTACAATATTCTTACAATGGGTTGTCAATTAAATGAGAATGATTCTGAGAAAATTGCTGGTATGCTTACAGAGATGGGATATAGGGAGACTGATGATTTGGAGTGTGCTAGTATATTTATTTTAAATACTTGTTGTGTAAGAGAAAATGCTGAGGAAAAACTTTTTGGGAAGTTGGGTGAATTAAAGAAGTTAAAGCAGAAAAATAATAGTATAATTGCTATTTGTGGATGTATGATGCAGGAGAAACATATACAGGATAAGTTAAAGCAGAGTTATCCTTATGTGGATATAATTTTTGGAACTCATACTTTACATAAGCTACCTGAGGATTTATATAAGGTATTAAGCAAGAAGAATAAAGTACAGGATATTTTGGATATTGATGGTGAGATTTATGAGGGGTTGCCAATTAAAAGGGAGAATAGTAAATCCGCTTCTGTTACAATTATGTATGGCTGCAATAATTTTTGTTCTTATTGTATTGTGCCTTATGTAAGAGGAAGAGAGAGAAGTCGTAGAGCGGAGGATATATTAAATGAGATTAGAGAGTTGGCTAATGAAGGCTATAAGGAGATTACTCTTCTTGGTCAAAATGTAAATTCATATAAGGGTGAAAATGGTTATGGATTTGCTAATCTTTTAAGAGATGTTCAAAAAATAGATGGAATTGAAATTATTAAATTTATATCTCCACATCCAAAAGATTTTACTGATGATGTAATTAATGCAATTAAAGATTGTGATAAAGTATCAAAATTAATTCATCTTCCATTGCAATCAGGTAGCACTGAAGTACTACGTAAAATGAATAGGAAGTATACTAAGGAACAATATTTACAGCTTGTTGAAAAAATCAAAAGTAAAGTACCTGATGTTTTATTTTCAACTGATATTATAGTTGGCTTTCCAGAGGAAACTGAAGAGGATTTTAAAGAAACTTTAGATGTAGTTAGAAAAGTTAATTTTGAACAGATTTTTATGTTCATATATTCAAGAAGGGTCGGTACTCCAGCAGATAGAATGACAAATCAAGTCCCTGAAGAGATTAAACATCAACGTTTTGATAAATTGAAGAATCTTTTTGAGGAGCAAGTTGAGCTAAATAATAAAAAGTACATTGGAACAGTTCAAAAAATACTAGTTGAAGGAATAAGTAAAAATGATGAAAAAATGCTAACTGGAAGGACTAATAGCAACAAAGTAGTTATATTTGAAGGGGATAAAGAATTAATAGGAAAAATAATTAATATTGAAATAATTTCAGAACACAAATGGTTTTTAAAAGGTAAAAAAATTTTTTAAAATTATTCTTGAAAATCTATTTACTTTTTTATGTTTATTTGATATAACTATACCATAAATTTATGTTTACAAAAAGGAGCTAAATATGGAAGAAGATATAGTAAAATTTTTAGATTATATTAAAGATGAAAAAAGATTATCACAAAACACACTAGAATCTTATCAAAGAGATATAAACCAATATAAAGAATATATAGATGAAAATAAAATAAATTATACAGAAGCTAATAATGAAAATGTAGTTAATTATTTAGATTACCTAACAGATTTGAATAAAAAACCATCAACAGTATCAAGACATCTTGCTTCAATTAGGTTATTCTATCAATACCTATTAAGAAATAAAAAGGTAGAAGAAGAACCTACAAGAGGTATTCAGTCTCCAAAAATTGAGAAAAAAGCACCTAGCATTTTATCTTCACAAGAAGTATCTTTATTCTTAGAACAACCAAAGGGAGAAGATTTAAAAAGTATTAGAGATAAAGCTATGCTTGAAGTTGCTTATGCTACAGGAATGAGAGTTACTGAAATAATCTCACTAAATGTTGATGATATAGACTTAAATGCGTCATCAGTAACATGTAAAAGTAAGAATAAGCAAAGAATAATTCCATTAGGTAAAATGTCTTTAAAAGCATTAGAAGAATATATGCTAAAAGCTAGAAATAGTTTAATAAAAGATGAAAATGAAAAAGCTTTATTTGTAAATATAAATGGGAAAAGACTTACAAGACAAGGCTTCTGGAAAATAATTAAGTATTACAAAGAACAAGCACATATTACAAAAGATATAACACCACATGTTTTAAGACATTCTTTTGCAACACACTTATTACAAAATGGTGCAGATTTAAAATCAATACAAACAATGCTTGGACATTCTGACATATCTTCAACACAAGTATATATGCAGTTCCAAGATGATAGTTTAAAAAACATATATTTAAAAGCTCATCCAAGAGCATGAAAATATAATAAAAGAATTGTTATGAAAAGTAACAATTCTTTTTAGAAAATAAGGAGGAATTAAAAATGGCAACAATATTACCAGACATATCAAGAACATTCAATGAGTTTTTGTTATTACCAAATTTAACAACAGAAAAATGCATACCATCAAATGTATCACTACGAACACCACTTGTAAAATTTAAAAGGGGAGAAGAAGCTAAATATTATGCAAATGTACCAATGGTTTCAGCTATAATGCAATCAGTTTCAGGCGAAAAAATGGGAGTAGCTTTAGCAAGAGAAGGAGGCCTTGCATTTATATATGGTTCACAATCAATAGAAGATCAAGCAACAATGGTTTATCACGTAAAAAAACATAAAGCAGGCTTTGTTATAAGCGATTCTAACGTAAAATCTGGAACATCTCTAAAAGATGTATTAGCATTAAGCAAAACAACAGGACATTCAACAGTTATAGTTACAGATGATGGCACAGCTAATGGAAAGTTTCTTGGAATTGTAACAAATAAAGACTATAGAATATCAAGGGATAATTTAGAAGCACCAATAGATGATTACATGACTAAAAAAGAAAATGTAATATGGGCTAAAAAAGGTATTAGCTTATCAGAAGCAAACGACATAATTTGGGAACATAAATTAAATTGCTTACCAATCTTAACTGAAGAAGGTAACTTAAAATACTTAGTATTTAGAAAAGATTATGAGGAAAGAAAAAATAACCCAAATTCTTTATTAGATGAAAATAAAAGATATATAGTTGGTGCAGGAATTAATACTAGAGACTACATGGAAAGAATACCAGCTCTAGTAGATGCTGGAGTTGACATACTTTGCATGGATTCATCAGATGGCTATTCAGTATGGCAAAAAAACACAATAGATTTTGTAAGAAATAAATATGGGGAGGACGTAAAAATAGGTGCAGGAAATGTAGTTGACAGAGAAGGCTTTAGATATTTAGCAGAAGCTGGAGCAGACTTTATAAAAGTAGGTGTAGGTGGAGGCTCAATATGTATAACACGTGAGACAAAAGGAATTGGACGCGGACAAGCAAGTGCTTTAATGGATGTAGTTGATGAAAGAAACAAATACTTTGAAGAAACAGGAATTTATATACCAGTTTGTTCAGATGGAGGAATAGTATATGACCACCATATAACACTAGCCCTAGCAATGGGAGCAGATTTTGTTATGATGGGAAGATATTTTGCAAGATTTGATGAAAGCCCTACAAGAGTTGTAAAAGTTGGAAACAACTATGTAAAAGAGTATTGGGGAGAAGGTTCAAATAGAGCAAGAAATTGGCAAAGATATGATATGGGAGAGGGAAATAAATTAAGCTTTGAAGAAGGAGTAGATTCATACATACCTTATGCAGGACCATTAAAAGAAAACTTAGACATTACAGTTTCAAAGATAAAATCAACTATGTGTAACTGTGGTGCAACCACAATAAAAGAGCTACAAGAAAGAGCACGTTTAACACTTGTATCTCAAGTAAGCATTTCAGAAGGCGGAGCACATGATGTAATGTTAAAAGAGATAGATACTTCATATAAAAGCTAATCAAATGGGCATTATAGCCCATTTTTGTTTGCAAACGATAATAGTAATGTGCTATAATATAAATATATATGGTCAGTGTGCCATAAATTTAGAAAAAACAAAGGAAGAAATCTTATGTTGAAACAGCCGAAATTTGAGTTTGTGTGCGTGGATGAATTCAAAAGATTCATAGTCAATGGAAAAATTGGCATTAAGAAATGGGATGATTCATTAGTTTTATCACCAATTTGTATAGAAATTCCAAATCTATATGAATTAGAAGATTTAAGGTATACCTTTATTCACATTGAAGAAGGGTGGACACTTATTAATCAGCGTGGTAAGCAATTACTCCCTCTAGCCAAGGAAATGGGATGGTTTTGTGATAGTAGCAATCTTATTGTAGTATTCATTGATTCTGAAGATGGAACTAGTGGTTTATACTTTATAAAAACCGGAGAAACCATTAACGGAATTGATGATGCAACGATGGAACCAAACTTCATTAAAACTTACCACTCCTCAAATGTTGGAATTGTTTTGTATGATGGTAGGCAGATTTTTGAACCTAACTACAAAGAAGTTGCAATTTTTGAGAAGGAATTTTTCATTGCTTATGATGAAAATGGACGAGCTTCTTTAACTCATCCCAAGTGGAAGCGTTGCATAAATGATCTTATGTACTTTAAGGTTATAAAGCGAAAACACTGGACTGATGAGGCAATACTCGTTCAATATTCCAATGGCGATTTTCAATGGCTTGACTGTGGATCTGGCGAAGAGCTCGAAGAAAACAGAGAACTAGCCAGCCTTAGGAAATTAGCTGAGAACGACATTAAACACAACCGAATTGGAAAGCACCTATAACAAAACAAAAGGCAAGAAGCTAAATAGCTTTTGCCTTTTGTTTATTTTTATTCCCATTCAATAGTAGCTGGTGGTTTAGAGGTTATATCATAAACAACTCTATTTACATGTTTAACCTCATTTACAATTCTACTAGATACTTTTTCTAAAATTTCATAAGGAATTTTGCTCCAAGTAGCTGTCATAAAATCTGTAGTAGTAACAGAACGAAGAGCTACTGTATAATCATAAGTTCTGCCATCGCCCATAACACCTACTGATTTTAAATTTGTAAGTACAGCAAAATATTGATTTAATGTTCTATCTAAACCAGCATTTGCAATTTCTTCTCTAAAGATATAGTCTGCATCTCTTAATATATCTAACTTATCTTTAGTTATATCACCAATAACCCTAATAGCTAAACCTGGACCAGGGAATGGTTGTCTAAATACTAATTTTTCAGGAATACCAAGCTCTAAACCAGTTTTACGAACTTCATCTTTAAATAAATCTCTAAGAGGTTCAATAATCTCTTTAAAATCAACGTGTTCAGGCAAACCTCCAACATTATGATGACTTTTAATTACTGTATCTTTTCCATGACCACTTTCAATAACATCTGGATAGATAGTACCTTGAACAAGAAAATCAACCTTGCCAATTTTTTTAGCCTCTTCTTCAAAAACACGAATGAACTCTTCACCAATAATTTTTCTTTTTTCTTCAGGTTCAGTTTTGCCAGCAAGCCTGTTTAAAAATCTATCTTGGGCATTTACTCTTATTAAATTAATATCAAACTGATTTTTGAATATTGTTTCAACTTCATCAGCTTCATTTTTTCTTAAAAGACCATGGTCAACAAAAATACAAGTTAAATTTTTGCCAACTGCTTTATGTAATAACACCGCTGCAACAGATGAATCAACACCACCTGAAAGAGCACAAAGAACTTTTTTATCTCCAATTTTTTCTCTTAAATTTTTCACAGATTCTTGAACAAATGAATTCATTTTCCAAGTTCCAGAACATTTACAAACATTATATAAGAAATTTCTAATTATCTTTGTACCATTAACAGTATTATTAACCTCAGGGTGAAATTGAAGTCCATAAAAACCTTTTTCAATGTTTTGTATAGCTGCAATACTACAATTATCAGTACTAGCAATAGTTTCAAAGCCATAAGGTAATTTATCTACTAAATCAGTATGGCTCATAAGACATACATTCTTTTTATCTAATCCATCAAATAGAGGAGAAGACACCTCCAAATTCACCTCAGTTTCGCCATATTCGCGTTTTAAACCTTTTTTTACATTACCACCCATTATAGTACTCATAAGCTGCATACCATAGCAAATTCCTAAAATAGGAACACCAAGTTCAAATATTCCTTTATCACATTTAGGCGAACCATCTTCATAAACACTCGCAGGTCCACCAGTAAAAATAATACCCTTTGGATTCATACTTTTGATTTTTTCTAAAGGTGTATCAAAAGGGATTACTTCTGAATATACATTACATTCTCTAACACGTCTTGCAATTAATTGATTGTATTGACCGTAAAAATCTAAAATAATAATAAGCTCAGTATCCTTCATAAATTAAAACCTCCTAAATTTAACTACATACCTGTTTATTGTAACATATATTTTACAAAAATTCAAAGATTTGCATATTTATTTGTAAAATGGTATAATTTATTTATATTACAAAGGAAGGTAGGTATATTTTATGGAAAATAATTCAAATAGAAATCATAGAGAATTTTGTAATGGTTTAAGACCTGTACAAGGTAATGGTTATAGAAGACCTCCAGTAGAATATATAAATAATGTTTATAATAGCAGAAACAGAAAAAGAAACATAAAAACTCCTAGAGTTCAACATAACAAAAAATGGATAGCTAGAGGTGCTGCAATGGCTTTAGCAATAGCTGCATTGGCAACACCAATAGGAATTAACAAACATAAACAACATCAATATGATACAGCACCAATCCAGCAACAAATTGAACTTCAAGCAAAAGAGAATTTAAAACAAAGTATTGATAATTACTCTTTTGATGGAACAAACTTTAAAGTTAGTGCTAATACTCAATATAAAGAACTTTACAACGTATTATCAAATACTGATATTGATGAAGTTATGGACGAGTATTTAAAGAATCCATCTGAAGAATCTAAAGCAATAATTAAGGGAAGAATAGATGATTTAGTAAACCTTAACACAGATATTTTAAAAGCCTTAGTTGCAGATGGTGAAAAAACAAGTATTGATAATGTTGACATGTCTTTGACAGTTAAAGGCTATGATTCAAATGAACAGGAAAAAATAATAGACGGACAAAAACCACATAAAGGATGGGTATTAAGAGTTAATACTCCAAGCAACTATTTAGAAGGAGCGTGTGGACAGGCTTCAAATTTCACTGAAATTCCAAGTGATTTATTTACTTTAATTAGCCATGCAAAAATTGCACAACTTGAAAGAAATCCTGATATTAATTTAAAACTACAAGACTATTACGAAACAGATATTTTTGATAGAGCTGTAAAAACTTATAAAGATATAAAGAGAATAACTGCAAAAGGATATAGCTTAGGAGTTCAAGATAATAGAATCTGTTTAGAAAAAGACGGAAAATATTACGATTACGAGACTAAAAAACAAATAGAAGATGATAGAGATAGATAAACAATAAAAGAGCTTCAAAGGCTCTTTTATTTATGCTATAAATTTGCTAATGGATTATTTTCAACTGCATTACGTACTCTTTCGTCATTTACATGTGTATAAATTTCAGTTGTTGAAATGCTTTCATGTCCTAATAACTCTTGAAGAGCTCTAATATCAACATTTCCATATTGATACATTAACGTTGCTGCAGTATGTCTTAATTTATGTACAGAATATTTATTTGTATCTAATCCAGCTTTTTGCAATTCTTTTTTTACAATATCTTGCACAGAACGATTACTAATTCTTTCTTTACGTTCACTTAAGAACAATGCGTCACGAGAATCGTTTTTAACCCTGTCATGAGGTCTAATTGATAAATAATCCGTTATGACCTTCATACACGCCTTATTAAGGAAAATAGTGCGTTCCTTGTTACCTTTACCAATAACTGTCATCTTGCTTTCTGAGAAGTCTATATTGCTTATATTAATATTAACTAATTCAGATAAACGCATACCACAATTTAAAAACATTGTTATAATTGCATAATCTCTTACATTATTTCTATTATCTTCATTTTGAGTTACTTCTAAAAGCTTTTTACTTTCTTCTAATGAAAGATATTTAGGCATCCTTTTTCCTAACTTAGGAGTCTCCAAATCCTGAGCAGGATTAACTTCAAGCAATTTTGCTTTACTTGTTAGATATTTAAAAAACACTCTTATAGAAGATATTTTTCTAGCTCTTGTAGCAGGGCTACTTTTTAGCTCTCGAGCCATATATGACACATAACCATGAATATCTTGTAGAGTAACTCTTTTTAATGTATCAACTGTCATATCATTTATTTTAACATCTTTATAATTTGCTTCATCAGCCAACTTAAACTGTTTTTTCATATATTTAAGAAAATTAGCTATATCATAATTATACTCTTTAACACTATTAGGGGACTTATTAAGTATAGTAATAGTATAATCCAAAAAAGAGTTAAGAAAATCAGGATTCTCATCACGACTAATCATTTGTAAAACACCTCACATATATTTATATAATAAAAAACACTAATTTGCAAGAATTTTATCTATAAATATGCAAAAAAACAAATAGAGTAGGGAGGAGGCGAACATTTTAAAATCTATATAATAAATTTTAAAAAAATTCAAATTAATAAAAATATGTGATATAATATAATTATAAAAAAGTTTGGAGATGAAAATTTATGGAATTAAATAATCAAAAAATAAGTACAAGTATACAGTATCAATTAACAAATGTAAAAATGTTTAAAGAGATTTTTGAAAATTGGAAAAATTTTTATTCAATTTTATTACAAGGTCCTAATGTTATGAAAATGCATCTTTTACAGGAATGGAATGATTTAAAAGAAAACTTAAAAAATGATGAAAGAATATTTCTTAAAGACTTAAATAAAAATGTAACTATAAATGATTTTGATGTAACTTTACATAAAACTGAAAATGGAACAAATATATTTTTCTTTACATTTCCAGACTATGAATATAGAGATGCAGCTAGCAAATATGTTGCTTTAGCTCTAACTAAAAATATGCCAAGATACTTTACATTAGAATATTCTGAAAAAATAATGACACATGAATTATGCTGGCATATAGGCGAATTTTTAATTACTCCAGAAGGTCAAAAACGACACAATAATTATGGAAGTATTGATAATAACCAACTATCAAGCTTTATTGGTTATGTATTAGGACTATTAGAAACCGAAAATAATTAATACTATACATATATAAATAAATGTAAAAATTGCTCAAAAAAACGACGCACGAGAATCGATTTTAAGGCGTTTTTATTTTTTAGACATATAGTTTGTTGTCACCAAAATACGACAAATATAGAGAATTAGCCAGTTTGAGGATTTTTGAAAAAATTTATCTAAAATATAATATGAAACAAAAATTATTAAGTGGCAAAATTAAATTTTAAATAAAAAAATATTTAGATGTAAAATTATAAAGATAAATTAAAAAAATGGCTTAAAATTGATTCTAGGAACAAATAGCTGGAACTAAACTAATAGTATTACTATTAATAAGTAGAAAAGTAATAAATGAACTACTAAAGCTTTAAAGGTTAGTAGTAGCAATAAATTGTAGGTAAGACCTTGGAAAGGAGCTTAATATACTTTATTTCTACACCATTTTGCACAAAACTTTGATTTTGTGCAATGTTATATTTATTTTATTTTCCTTTCTTAACTATATCCTACTCTACATTATCTAATAAAAAACAAACCTAGGAATATTATTCCTAGGTTTGCTCTTTTGCAAAAGAATTGGTCTTACATAGTCAAGGTGTTCCAGAAGTTTTCGAGTTTTGGATTATCGAACACAAATTCAATTATGCCTTTATTCTCACAAGAATCTACTATTTTTTGAAGCTTTATAATAGTTTTCAGCTCATTAATAGTAAGTTCCCCCGCCTCTGGCCTGTTGACTAATTCGTCCAGTGCAGAAAAGTCATCTTGATTTGGAATAGTAAGTGCTTCTCTACCTATTATCTCAATGGAAGTATCTTGGTAAACAAGAATAGAAATTTTCTGTAGTTCAAAGAGTTGCTTTCGGATACTTTCCAAAGAAGTGGCATAGTTTCTTCTCTCTTGATTGATGTCCTCCATTTTATCAGCGCACTCTAGATACTGTTTGTATAGAAATGTAACATTTTGTTCTTGGTCTTTTACTTGCTTAAGAAACTCTTCAAGTGCTGTCTTTGCTTCTCCAAGTTTTTCAACTAGAATTCGTCTTTTAGAAACTAAATCCTTATGAAAACCTTCTAGCACACAGAGTTCTTGGCTAAGCTGTTGCTCTTTGCTTTGAAGCTTTTCAATACAGCTAGAATCTGTTAAACTCTCACTAATTGAAACATCTTCTTTTTCTTTGCACTGCTCTGGATACTCATGCAGTACCTCTGAATTTGATGCTACTGGTTGTTCATCATCTGGTTGATTATTTTCTACCACTCTTTTGAAACTATGCTTTTGCTTCTTTTCGAGTTTCCGGATGAGCTCATTTGCGGCAGATGGAGAAATTTTTCGAATATTTTCAAATAAATCTCCTTTTTGAAGAAAACCGAATTTTTGCATCAGGTAACTAATAGAATCACATTGCTCTCTCTTCAAAGCAATAAAAATATCCTTAGTCGTCATATACGTCATTATCCTTTTCCTCCTCTAAAATCTTTTCAATTGTGTTAATTGTGGTTAAAATTGATTTTTTGGTTTCCGCAAAATTTTTTTCTAAATCTTCTGCATTAACTTTTATTCTTTTAGCCTCCTCTTTATAAGCTTTCTCGCTTGGTGTTCTTACACGTTGTAGTAGACTTGATCTCTCAACATTATTCTCATCTGCTATTCTTTGCAAACCATGATACAGCGTTGAGGGTTCTAAATTGAACTTTGTAGCAATTTCTGGAATTGAAAAGCCTTGCTCATGAAGTTCCATGAAATTTGATCTCATCTGTTTTGACCGTTCTGACTCTTTTGCCATAGATAAAAAAAGCCTCCTTCTAAATTATTATTAAGAGTTTGCTATTATAGATTACATAAATCTATAACATAATTATAGCATATTTTGAATATAAATTCAAAATATGCCTAGTAAATCAACCTTTTTATTTATTATTTTTTAAAAATATATTAACTCTTTCTAAAAATTCAGCATTATTCTTTGTTGTTATTATTTGTTCCATTATTTGTTCTGTCATTTCTTGTGTGTTCATATTTGCCATTGCTTTTCTTAATGAGAATATTGTTTCTAATTCATCTTGCGAAAGTAATAGTTCCTCTTTTCTAGTTCCTGATTTATTAATATCAATAGCAGGGAATATACGCTTTTCAGATAGTTTTCTATCTAAATGAACTTCCATGTTACCTGTTCCCTTGAATTCTTCAAATATAACATCATCCATTCTACTTCCAGTTTCTACAAGTGCTGTTGCTAATATTGTTAAGCTTCCAGCATCTTCTGTATTTCTTGCTGCTCCAAAGAATCTTTTTGGTTTATGTAGTGCTGCAGGATCTAAACCACCTGAAAGTGTTCTTCCTGAAGCTGGAACAACTAAATTGTATGCTCTTGCAAGTCTTGTAATACTATCTAATAATATTACAACATCCTTATGCTGTTCCACTAATCTTTTTCCTCTTTCTAAAACCATTTCAGCAACTTTAACATGATGTTCTGGTAATTCATCAAATGTTGAATATATTACATCACCTTTAATAGAACGCTTCATATCTGTAACTTCTTCTGGTCTTTCATCAATAAGTAGTACTATTAATTCCAAATTAGGATTATTTGCAGTAATACTATTTGCAATTTTCTTTAAAATTGTTGTTTTACCAGCCTTAGGTGGAGCAACAATCATTCCTCTTTGACCTTTTCCTATTGGACATAATAAATCCATTATTCTCATTGTATATTCATTTTGAGTTGTTTCAAGTCTTATTCTATCTTGAGGATATATTGGTGTTAAATCATCAAAAGAACGTCTCTTCATAGCGTTTTCTGGATGTTCACCATTAACTGCACCTACAAAAATTAATGCTGGGAATTTTTCACCTTCCTTTGGGGTTCTTTTTATTCCTCTTACTTTGTCACCTGTATCTAGTCTAAATCTTTTAATTTGAATTGGTGAAACGTATACATCTTTTGGTGTAGGTAAATAGTTTTCTCCTCTTAAAAAACCATATCCGTCAGGCAAAACTTCTAAGATTCCTTCTACAACTTCGTCTCCCTCACTTGTAAGCTTATAGCCTTCCTCTGTTACTACTTCTTTAAAATTGTTTTTTTCAGCAGTATCAGTTTCTTCTTGTCCACTTTTTTCTTTCAAAATAGAAATAAGTTCTTCTTTTTTAAACTTTGAAGTATTTTTTATTCCTTCACTTTTAGCCTTTTCTTTTAACTCTGTAAGTGATAATTCTTCTAATTCCATATTGTTCCTCCCTTTATTTTATTAATTTATTTTTTTTTGGAAATTATTAGAAATAAATTTTTAGAAATAATTTTAAAATTTAAAGGTAGGTAATCCCCTACCTTTTATTTACTTGTATCTATGTACACTTTTTCATTAGGCAAATACATGTCTAATTTTTCTCTTGCGACCTCTTCAATATATTCTTCTGAATCAATATTATTTTTCTTATTATACAGTGTTTCCTTATATGCAACCTTTTCTTCAATTTGTTTTGAATAATATGCCTGTGCAGTTTTATATGAATTTAAAGCCTTTTGTTGATTTGCAAAAACAGATATTAAATATATTATTAATGCTAAAACAAATAGCTTTTTATATAATTTTTTTATTTTCATTGGTAACTCCTAATTTATACTATAATTAAAATAATATAATCTTACTATATTATTATTCTACAAATTTAAGCAAAATCCTTCTTATTTTTATACTTTCTGTTTTTAAAATACAACTTTTTTATTTTTTCATTAATAATTGACATTTTTCTTTGCAAAAATACAAAAATCTTTTTTAATGGTTTTAAAAATATTTTATTAATTATTCTAATCAAAAATTTAATTGGTATAATGATTATTATGTTAAATATTCTTTTTATGATTTTGATAATACATACAGAAGTGTTAATAAACATTTTGCTAAAAATCAGCATATATAATGATACTCCTAGGATTACTCCTATTAATATATATAGTCTTATTTCTCCATTATTGAATTTAAAAATTGAGTATAACAATAATAATCCACTAATAATCCAAAACATACAGTCTTCAATGTATGTGACAATATCCAATGTCTTAAAACTCTTCCTAAATATTCTAAAAATGTCAAATAGAATACCTATCAATATACCATTAAGAACAAATATCAAAAAGGCATAAGCTTGTGTTTGCATTAAAAGTCCTCCAATTATTTAAAAATTTTTCCAATTAAAGAACCTCCGGACTTCTTGTCTAAATTCTTTTCAGAATAAGCTAGGTTAAATATTGTACCTTCAACTATAACCTCTGTTGTATCTAAGCTTAATTTATTTATTCTTAAATTTTCTCCCTTAACTGTTAAAAGACCTAATTCAGTTTCTACAATTACAATTTGATCATCAAAGCTTAAAACATCTAAAACACCTGATATTGTAAGCTTTTCCCTGTTTTCTAGAATAACATTTTGGATTGTATTTGTTGTAACTTGTTTCCTTTCATCTATAGTCATATATACCTCTCCTCTCTATATTTTTTATATTAATTATATATATTCAAAATTAAAAATTTTAGAACATAATTAAATATATTTTATACAGTATTTTAGAATTACTTGCGATACATACACCTCTAGAAAAGATGAAAGAATTAATAATGCTAGTATAAATGCTGCAAAAATGGTATGTCTTATAATTTCTAATTTAATGTTTTCCTTTCTTCTATCTTGCATAATAGAGTTATATACTTTCATTCCACTTACGGTAAGTGCTATAATACATGGAATTGATATAATATTTTTTAGAAACATATTTATTAAAAATAATATCACACCTTTTCCAGTTCCTAAGACAAATACTATTGATGAAATTGTATATCCAAGGCAGAATCCTTTAAAACATACAATCAAAAATACTAAGAGTAATCCAATTACTGTTGAACCCATTAACCATAAAATTATAACAAGTAAAATATTATTTTGAATGGAGCTTTTTAGTATTACTAATGTGCTTAATGATTCACTTTCCTTTAAACTCGCAACAGCCCCTGTTAAATATTCTGTAATTTCATCAGTCTGAATTGTATTTAGATTATTAACAAATACAATACCTAGTAAAATGCCAATAATAAAAATTATGCTTGCAATTAAATATTCCCTAGAGTTTTTTTGAATATGTGAAACTATGATATTACCAGTTCTTGAATATTTTCGACTTAAATTTTTCATCTTTTTCTCCACCCTTGTACATAATATGTACAAGATATGGTGGATATGAATTTAATGGAATAAAAAATATTGGAGAACTACTATGATATGCCTTGTTCAGTAAATACGTATGGCAAATATTTTCTTGTGACATCTCCATTATTAACTTTTCGATTTAATGTTCCAAATTGGAACCTTAAATTTTGAAATTCACTTTCAGTTAAGAAGATAAATTACTGAACTATTTTGAAAAAACAGAATTGGGTTGCATTAAAATTGCATTATTTGCATAAAAAAAACAGAGATTAAAAAATCTCCGTTTTCCTTATTTGGTGCGGATGAAGGGACTTGAACCCCCACACCGAAGTACTGGTTCCTAAGACCAGCGCGTCTGCCAATTCCGCCACATCCGCATACTGGCTCCCCGTGTTGGACTTGAACCAACGACCTATCGGTTAACAGCCGAGCGCTC
>ERZ773235.545-NODE-545-length-48372-cov-4.564894_pt1 | contig 48372 bp, 47 predicted proteins | sample MGYA00580522_ERZ773235 | MGnify/ENA primary metagenome ERZ773235 (study PRJEB29015, sample SAMEA2737797) | human gut metagenome | biome: human gut; feature: human-associated habitat; material: faeces | place: China | collected 2012 ...
ACAAGCTCCGCAGCTTTTTCCGCCCGGACACCTCCGTGAAGCAGATGACCGAGACGCTTGTCAAGGCCATGGACTTTTATAACAAACACTTGGCGCGTCAGCGCAAAGACCGGGATGCCCGGTGAAAGGAGATTTTACAATGAAAGAAATCATAAAAGAAATCATTGAATTCGATTTGGACGAAGGAAGAATGGACTATCTGGATGATATGATTGACGTGTTTTCCAAAGACGGCTGTGAAATGGTGGATATCCTCTTCGACAGATTCCTAAAGAAATACTACGCTGATATTGATGTCAGCAACGAACGAATGACCATCAATCTCACTGACGAAGAAGGACATGTATTGTCCTTTAATCTGAGCCAAAGCGAGGTCCATTATGTGCTTCACATGGTCGAAAGAAGGCTCAACAGCTTTATGCGCGACGACGGAGGAGGTGGTTTCAGTGACGAAGACTGAGCTGCAGACCATGTATGAGGTGATGTTCACGGATTACCCCGACATTGTGAACGTTGCCCAGGTCCAGTCCATGCTGAAAATCAGCCGCCATCTGGCCTACGAGCTGATTGGCGACGGGTATATCCCCGGCATGAAAATCGGAAACGCCTACCGCATTCCGAAAATCAACGTGATCCGCTACGCTCTCTCGGCGGGCAATCCCCAGCCGGCAGCGTGACACGGATTTGAACTGAAACGACACATTGGACGGGCATCTGAGTAGGCCGTATAATGGTTACGGTCCGAAAGGGTGCCCGTTCATACGCTGTCAGCAAAAGGAGGTATGGATGAATGATAGCGGGACACCTGCAAATCAAAAACGACTACTATTATATGGTCCTGAGCTATTTGGACGCCAACGGCAAACGGAAGCAGCCGTGGTTTCCAACGGGACTGCCAATTAAGAACAACAAAAAGCGCGCGGAGAAAATGCTGCTGGAGCTGCGTCAGACCTATGTTCCCCCTGCCGAGCACAAGTCAAACGGAGAGCTGTCTGCCGATATGCTCTTTGCCGACTTTATGGAGCTTTGGCTGGAGGTCGTTCGCAATTCGATTGAGAAGACGACCTTTTCCTCTTACACCCAGATGGTAAAGGGAAAAATCGCACCGTACTTTCGGAAAACCGGCATCAAGCTGGGCGAGCTTCAAGCCAGGCATATTCAGAGCTTCTATCTGTACGAGCTGAAAACCGTGTCTGCCAGCACGGTCATCCACGAGCACGCCAATATTCACAAGGCTCTGAAATATGCCGTCAAGATGGACCTCATTCCGTACAACCCCGCCGACAAGGTGGAGCGTCCGAAGAAGCAGAAGTATATCGCGGATTACTACCGTTTGGAGGAGCTGGAGCAGCTCTTTGAGGCGACAAAGGATCACCCCTATTCTCTGCTGATCCAGATCACCGCGTTCTACGGGCTCCGGCGCAGCGAGGCTCTGGGCCTGAGATGGGACGCCATCGACTTTGAGCGCAATACCATCACCATCAGACACATCGTAACAAATGCCAAGATAGACGGCAAGTATGAGATCGTCCGCGAGGATCGCGCCAAGACGAAATCCAGTCTGCGCTCTCTTCCTCTGGTCGACAATATCCGGGAGAAGCTGCTGGCCTTGAAGGAGCAGCAGAAGGAAAACAAGAGGATCTGCGGCAACTGCTACAACCGGGAATACGACGGCTATGTGTTCGTGGATGTAATGGGGAACATTTTTAATCCCCGGAATCTCAGCAGCAATTTCAGCAAGCTGCTGGAATTGAAAGGTCTGCGGCATATCCGCTTCCACGATCTCCGGCACAGCTGCGCCTCGCTGCTGCTTGCCAACGACGTGCCCATGAAGCAGATCCAGGAATGGCTGGGCCACAGCGATATCAGCACCACGGCAAACATCTACAGCCACTTGGATTATAAGTCCAAGCTTACGTCCGCAAACGTAATGGACAACGTCCTGACCCTGCCGGAAACCGAGGCCGTCGGATGGCAGACATGACTTCTTGCCGAAAATCATGTGCAGCAATGGCAGATTAGCAAAAAGAAAAGCCCAGTCATATGGGCGCAAAGCCTTGATATGACTGGGTTTTTCGCTGGCGGAGGGCGTGGGATTCGAACCCACGGACGGTTTTTGGCCGTCAAACGATTTCGAGTCGTTCTCGTTATGACCTCTTCGATAGCCCTCCGTATATCTCAACTGTTTTCCGTGCGCTGAGAAAATGCAAGAAAAACACGCAAGAACAATATGAAATTTTGAAATTCGATCCGGCGAAAACCCTTATAAATCAAGGGTTTTCAGCGGAGAAAACGGCCAGAGCCAACGCGCATTTCGAGTCAGTCCCGTTATGACCACTTCGATACCGCTCCGTATTGCAGACGCAGCAAAGCTTCGCAGATATTATAACAGCAGGCAGGGCAAAAATCAAGCCCGGATTTTTCTCCTGCACAAATCTCTGGCTTGCCTAACTCCGTTTTTCGTGTTATAATAATTCTATTCATACGAAAGGAATGTTCAGGACCTATGAAGATTCAGGAATCCGCCGAGAATTATCTGGAGACCATTCTGGTGCTCAAGGAGCGTAAGGGCCTTGTGCGTTCCATCGACATTGCAAATGAGCTGGAGTTCTCCAAGCCGAGCGTCAGCATCGCCATGCGCAACCTGCGCGAAAACGGCTATGTCTCCATGGACGCGGGCGGCTTTATCACGCTGCTCCCGGCCGGGCAGGAGATCGCCGAGCGCATTTACGAGCGCCACCGCCTGCTGACGAAGTGGCTGACCGGCCTCGGGGTCGATCCTGCGATCGCCTCGGAGGACGCCTGCCGCATCGAGCATGTGATCAGCGCAGAGAGCTTTGCCGCCATCAAGGCGCATGTCCAGAAACACGACGCAGAATAATTCGGAAATACCAAAAACAGGGATCGGAGGCTTTCTCCGGTCCCTGTTTTTGCAGAACGCCCCACCGGTCCGGCCGGTGGGGGGGTGATTTCAAAGAGCCCCGCAGAGTTCGCCGCCGTAGGCAGCAGAGTGCAATCTAGTCGTTTTGCAAACCCTGCGGGATTGTAAAACAGGAACTCACTCCTTCAGCAGGCGGCGGCGGGCGAGGTTGATCGTGCCCTCCTGCATGTGGTTCATCCAGCTCAGGCTCTTGCCGCAGCCGTAGGCCGCGCAGGAATCCGCGTCGTCCGCGACAACGCACGTCATCTCCGTGCGCTCGCACAGCAGGCGGTCCATGCCGAAGAGCTGGCTGCCGCCGCCCGTCAGGACGATGCCATTGCGCGCAATGTCCGCCACGAGCTCCGGCGTGGTGCTCTCGAGCACATCGAGCACCTTGTCCATGATCTGACGGGCGGGGCGGCGCAGGACCTCCATGAGCTCCTCGGATGTCAGCGTGGCCTCGCGGGCAAGGCCGTTCTTGAGATCGCGGCCCTTGACGGTCATGGTCAGTGCCTCCGGACGGGGCGTGACGCAGCCGATGGACATCTTGATCTCCTCTGCAACGGTCGTACCGATGAGCAGACCGTAGCGGCGGCGCAGATGGCGGATGATGGCCTCGTCGAAGGCCGCGCCCGCCACCTTGAGCGAGGCGGACTGCGCAATGCCGTTCATGGTCAGCACGCCGATATCCGTCGTGCCGCCGCCGATGTCGACGACCATCCGGCCCTCGGGCGCGGTGATATCGAGCTGGGCGCCGAGGGCAGCAGCCAGCGGCGCTTCGATGAGGTAGACGCGGCGGGCGCCTGCCTCCATGGCAGCCTGAATGACGGCGCGCTCCTCGACCTCCGTGATGCCGCTGGGGACTGTGACGATCATGCGCGGCTTGACGATGGCGTGGCGGAGCACGCGGCGGAGCATCTCCGTCAGCATGCGGGCCGTGAGCTCATAGTCGGAGATGACGCCGTCCTGCAGTGGGTGCACGGCGACGACATTGCCGGGCGTGCGCCCGAGCATGTTCCGCGCGGCCGCGCCGACCTGCAGCACCTTGCCGCTGTTTTTATCGAGGGCGATGACGGACGGCTCGCGCAGCACGATGCCGCGCCCGGCCGCATAGATCAGCACGTTGGACGTGCCGAGATCGATCCCAAGGTCTCTGGAAAAGAATAACATAGTTTGCACCTACCTGTCTGCGGGTTTCTGCCCCGGCTCCGGCGTGGCGGCCAGAGCGGCGCAGACCACGGAGGACGCGCCCGCCGTGAGCAGCACGCGGCTGCATTCCGAGAGCGTTGCGCCCGTGGTCAGAATATCATCGATCAGCAGGACGCTGCGTCCTGCAAAGCGTTCGGGAGAAACGGCGCGGTAAGCGCCGAGCACATTGGCGCGCCGCGCGGCGGCGTCCCGCTGGGACGACTGCGCGGGATTGTGGCGAATTTTCTGCAGCGTCTGCGTGCAGGGAAGCTCCAGCTCCTTCGCCACGGCGTGCGCCAGCAGCTCCGTCTGGTCATAGCCGCGGGAGCGGCGGCGCTTCGCGCTGACCGGTACCCAGGACAGGACCTCGAACGGAGCGGTCCGGAGCAGGGGCGCGAGCATGCGGCCGAAGGATGCGGCATACTGCGACTGCCCGGAGAATTTGAAGCGGCGGAGCGATTCCGCCACAACGCCCTCATAGGGATACACGGCATAGCACTCCGTGTAGAACTGCCCGCGCCGCAGCGGGGCGGGGATCGGCTCGAGCTCGTGCGCGCAGCGGGCGCAGACGTCGTGCTCCTCCGGCCGCAGCAGGCGGCGGCAGAACACGCACTTCGGCGGATACAGCAGGTCGAGCAGCTGAGAGAACAGCGCCCTCATGCTTCGCCCTGCAGCCGGAAGCGCAGACCGCTGTAGCGCTTGTTGCGGCGGTTGTTCTGCGTCATCTGGGCGATGAGCTCCTCGTTGCCGACGAGGAGGAGCAGCTCCCGCGCGCGGGTGATGGCCGTGTAGAGCACGCCGCGCGTCAGCAACATCGGTGAGCCGCCGCCGATGGCAAAGATCACGGCGCGGTATTCGCTGCCCTGGCTCTTGTGCGCGGTGATGGCGTAGGCAAGCTCCAGCTCCGAGAGCATCTCGGGCTCATAGACGACCTCGCGGTCGTCAAAGAGGACGTGGATCTGGTCCTCCTTCGGGTCGATGGAGACGATCGTGCCGATGTCGCCGTTGAACACGCCCGTGCCGGACGTGCCGTTGGCGCGCTTCCACGGCAGATCGTAGTGATTGCGGATCTGCATGACGCGGTCGCCCTCGCGGAAGCACGAGCCGCCGCTGAGCTTTTCGCGCCTGCCGGGCTGCGGCGGGTTCAGCGCCGCCTGCAGGGCGCGGTTCAGATTGGCCGTCCCCGTCTCGCCCTTGCGGGTGGGGCTGATGACCTGAATTTCCCCGGCGGGGATATGCATATTCTGCGGCAGACGGCGCGCGCAGAGCTCACAGACGGTCTGCACGAGCTGCGCGGGCGCGCGGCGGCGCAGGAAGAAGCAGTCGCGGTCCTTTGCGGTCAGAACGGGCAGCTCGCCGCGGTTGACGGCGTGGGCGTTCATGACGATGAGACTCTGCCGGGCCTGCCGGAAAATTTCCGTCAGGCAGACGGACGGGACGATGCCGCTGCGGATGAGGTCGGAAAACAGGTTGCCCGCGCCGACGCTCGGCAGCTGGTCCGGGTCGCCGACGAGCACAAGGCAGGCCTCCTGCGGCAGCGCCTCGAGCAGACTGTGCATGAGCAGCACGTCGACCATGGACATCTCGTCCACGATGACGGCGTCGCATTCCAGCGGCTCGTCCTCATTGCGGGCGAAGAACATCTCGCCGTCTTCGGGCGAGACCTGCGCCTCGAGCAGGCGATGGACGGTCGCGGCGTCGCGGCCGGTCAGCTCGGACAGACGCTTGGCGGCGCGCCCGGTCGGCGCGGCCAGCAGCGTTTTGCGGCCAAGCTTGGAAAACAGGGTGAGGATGCCGGACAGCACCGTCGTTTTGCCGGTGCCGGGGCCGCCCGTCAGGATCATGATGCGGCGCTCGGCTGCCATGCGGATGGCATCGCGCTGGCGTTCGGCATAGGTGATGCCCGCAATGGCCTCGATGCCCTGCAGCACGCGCTCCGCATCGGGCAGCGGCGTGGGCGGGCACTGGGCCATGGCACGGATGCGGGCGGCAATGGCCGTCTCCGCCTCGTAATATTCCGGCAGATAAACGGCTGCGATCCCGGCAATGGTGCTGTGCTCCACGCGGCCCAGCTCCGTCAGACGGTCGACGGCCGCGATCACGGGCTCCGCCTCGAGGCTCAGCAGCTGGGACGTTGCCGCAACGAGCTTGTCCTGCGGGAGAAAGGTATGTCCGTTTGTGAGATTGTGGCGCAGCTCAAAAATAACGCCCGCTTCGACGCGGCGGGCGTCGTCGCCGTTAAAGCCGAGCTCCAGCGCAAGCTGATCGGCTGCGCCGAAGCCTGCGCCGAACTGCGGCTGTGCCAGCAGATAGGGGTCCTCCTGCACGCGCTCGAGCGACTGCGCACCGTAGACGCGGTACAGCCGCACGGCGACCTGCGCCGGGATGCGGTAGCCCGCAAGAAACTCGATGAGCCGCCGCACGGCGACCTGCTGCCGGAACGAGGCGCCGATCTCCAGCGCCTTTTTGCGCGAGATGCCGTCGATCTCCGTCAGCCGCTCCGGCGCGGCCTCGAGAATTTTCAGACTGTCCGTGCCGAAGGCGGCGACGATCTTTTCGGCCGTTTTCGGCCCAACGCCCCGCACGGCGCGGGAGGAGAGATAGGCGCGGATCTCCGCCGTGGAGTCCGGCAGCAGCCGCTCCAGAAACTCTGCCTCGAGCTGGCGGCCGTAGGTGGCGTGCGCCGTCCATTTTCCGGTGACGATGAGCCGCTCTCCGGCGGCCGGGGCGGGGATCGTCCCGACGACCGTGATCAGGCCGCCGTCGTCGCTGTCCAGCTTGACGACGGCATAGCCGTTTTCCGGATTTTCAAAGACCACAGCGGCGATCGTCCCGCTGACCAGCTCCTGCTCCAAGTGCCAGTTCTCCCATTCTGCCGGGGCGGCCGGGCTCAGGCCTCAAAGGCCCCCAGCCGCTCCAGATATTCTGCCGCCTGCCCGGCGGCGCAAAGCTGCTCGCCCGCCGCATCCCGCAGCAGGCGCGCGGCGGCCTCCTGCCCCTCCGGGGTCAGGCCGCGGTCGATCCAGATAATTTGTGCGCGCAGGCCGCGATGCTCGCGCATCCAGCGGCAGCCGCGGATCTGCCGCTCCACCTCGGCCGCGCCGCCCTGCAGCGGCGCAACGAGCACGGCATCCTCGCGCGGCAGCGGAAGCAGCATGGCCTCCGCCACGGACCAGAGCAGGAGCAGCAGCCCGCAGGCCGCAAGCCCCGCCGTCAGGATCGTCAGCGCCATACCATCACCTCATGCCAGACTATGCAGGCTGCGGGCGATGGGTTCCTATCTAGGGCAGCACCGCACAATCCGGCGAAGGCCGAAGATGCAGCTGTGCGATGATGCTCTCACATATTTTACAGCAGAAACGGGAAAGACGCAAGCGGGAAATCCCGTCAGGCCCCCAGCACGAAGAAATTTAGGATGATGCACACGCAGCTCAGGACCAGAAAAATGATCCAGCCGGGCGTGCGGAAAAACAGCCGCCGCCATTTCGGATCGATGGGGTCGCGCTCCCGCCGCGCGGCGAGCTTTTTCCGGAAGACGAGCGCCAGCACAAGGCAGACGGCCAGCGGCAGAAGAAACAGCACGCCGCGGATCGCCAGCCAGTACCATGTGCCGCTCAGCGGCCGCAGCAGGGCGTCCAGCCCGAGGGCCAGAACGGCGTTGTTCAGGATATGCAGGCTCATGGACCAGAGTATGGAGTATTCCATGGCGACATAGCCCGCCAGCAGGCCGAAGCCGAAGGCAAACGGCGTCTGCGTCAGATTCTGGTGCACAAGGCCGAACAGCAGCGCCGAGCAGAAAATGGCAAAGCGCTTGCCATAGGGCTGCAGGCTGCGCAGCACGGCCCCGCGGAACAGCAGCTCCTCCGTGATGGGGGCGGCCACTGCGGTATAGAGCGCGAGCGATACGGTCGTCTCCGCCGTGCCGGACACGACCTTGCTTTTGGTGCGGAAAAATTCCATGGCCGGGGAGAGCAGGCTCTGCAGCAGACCGGCCGCGCCCTGCAGCGCCAACAGGCAGAGGACCCAGAGCAGGACCTCGCCCGCGCGCGGCCTTCCTGAGCGGGCAAACATCACGTTCTGCCAGAACGGCCTGCGCTTCCAGATGAGCACCAGGCCGACGGTACCGCAGGCGGCCGCAAGGCGGCCGGCCCCGGTGAGCCATGCAGGAATGTCCAATTGCAGGAAAGACAGGAGCACGACCCCGGTCGAGCTGAGCTGGCTGAACACGGCCAGCCAGATGAGAAGCATCAGGCACACGCGGTTCATGCGGCTGCGGGCGACGGCCCGCCTGCCAAGCTCCTGCCGCCATGCCAGCTTTTCCAAGCGGACGGACTCCGACGTCCAGAGCGGCGAGCTTGTCTGGTTCGGGAATTCCTGCGTCATGTCTTGTCCTCCATTCGGGACAGCACGGCCTCGGCGCAGCGCATGCCGTCTACGGCAGCAGAGAGGATGCCGCCGGCGTAGCCCGCACCCTCGCCGCAGGGATACAGGCCCCGGAGCTCGCTCTGGCAGTCCTCGCCGCGCACGATGCGCACGGGGGAGGAGCTGCGCGTCTCCGGCGCGGTCAGCAGGGCGTCCGGCGCGTCAAAGCCGGGCAGCAGACCGGCAAGGCGGGGCATGGCCTGCTCCAGCGTGTCGGTCAGCTTTTTCGGCAGCGCGTCGTGCAGGTCGCACAGGCGAACGCCGGGACGGTAAGTCGGGCGGATACCGCCCTCAGCAGCGGAGGGGCGGTGCGCCAGAAAATCGCCGAGCAGCTGCGCAGGCGCGTGATAGTCCGCGCCGCCGAGGCGGAAGCAGGCCTGCTCGATCTGCTCCTGCCAGAGCATGCCGCCGAGCGGGCCGGGCTCCGGGAAGTCCTCCGGTGTCACGGAGGCCAGCAGGGCAGAGTTGGCGTTTTCGCCGCCGCGCGCGGCATAGCTCATGCCGTTCGTGACGACGCCGCCGGGCTGCGAGGCCGCGGCGACCACATGGCCGCCCGGACACATGCAGAATGTATAGGCCGCGCCGCCGTCCGGAAGGTGCACGGCGAGCTTATAGTCGGCCGGGGGCAGCTCGCCGCGCGGCTTGCCGTACTGCGCGCGGTCGATGACGGCCTGCGGATGCTCGATGCGCACGCCCATGGCAAACGGCTTCGGCTGCATGGGAATCCCGGCCGCGTGGAGCCAGCGGAAGGTATCGCGGGCGCTGTGGCCGATGGCGAGAATGACGTCCCGGCATGCAAACGACCGCTCCGCTCCGTCCTCAATCCAGCGGACACCCGTTATGCGGCCATCCTGCGTCTCAAGTCCCGTCAGGCGCGCACCGAAGCGGACTTCGCCGCCGAGGCGCAGCACCTCTTCCCGCAGGTTCTGAATGACGTGGAACAGCACATCTGTCCCGACGTGCGGTTTGGCGTCGTAGAGAATTTCCTCCTGCGCACCGAAGCGCACGAACTGCTGAAGCACCCAGCGGCCGCGCTCGTTCTTCGTGCCGGTGTTGAGCTTGCCGTCGGAAAACGCGCCTGCGCCGCCCTCGCCGAACTGGACGTTGCTCTCGGGGTCCAGCGGTCCGCCGCTCCAGAAGCGCTCGACCTTTTCCCGGCGCAGCGGTGCGGGGTCGCCGCGCTCGAGCACGAGGGGCCGCAGCCCCGCCTTCGCCAGCACGAGGGCGGCGAACATGCCTGCCGGGCCGAAGCCGACGACCATGGGCCGCTCCGCTGCGGTGCAGCGGGGAATATGGTAGACATAGGGCGCCTCCCGCGTGATCTTTGCGCTGCGGCAGCGGCGCAGCACGGCCCCCTCGCCGCTGCGGAGCGTGACGTCCACGGTGTAGACCCAGCGGAGGTCCGGCTTTTTGCGGGCGTCAAGGGAGCGGCGGAAAATGTGCAGCGCGGCGATGTCCGATGCGCGGACATGCAGGGCCTGCGCCGCATGATAATACAGCTCGGAGACATCGTGCGTCTCCGGCAGGATCAGGTCACGAATGCGAAGCATGGCGTTCCCTCCCGGTAAGCAGCTGCCCGGCCAGACGGCCGGAGGACCAGGCCCACTGCAGATTATAGCCGCCGCAGTCACCGTCGATGTCCAGCACCTCGCCCGCGGCATACAGGCCGGGGCAGAGGCGGCTCTCCAGCGTCTGCGCGGAAAATTCGTCCGTGCGGATGCCGCCCGCCGTCACCTGCGCGGCGTCAAAGCCCATCGGGCCGAGCACGGGCAGAGCAAAGGCCTTGACGGTCCGGCAGATCTCCGGCAGCCTGTCCGCCGGGAGCGAGCCGCACGGCGCTTCGAGTGAGAGACCGCAGCGGCGCAGCACCGTCCGCCCGAGGCGATTGTGGAGCATGCCGGTCAGCAGGTCCTCCAGCGCAAGCTGCGGCAGGGCCGTCTGCCGCGCCTGCAGGAGCTGCGTCAGCTCTCCGGCGGGGACGTCCGGCAGCAGGTCGAGCAGCAGGAGCCCGCCCTGCGCGGCCGCGCGGGACAGCTCGAAGATCACGGGGCCGCTCACGCCGTAGTCCGTGAACTGCAGCTCGCCTGCGCGCTCCGTTCGGCCGCCGTCCGTCTTGAGCACGGCGCGCACCTCGCAGCGCACGCCCTTGAGTGAGCGCACCCACGTCGGCTCCGTGCGCAGCTGCACAAGGGAGGGCTGCAGCTTCGTCCGGCTGTGGCCGAGGGCCGTCAGCAGGCGGTAGCCGAGGTCCGTTCCGCCCAGCTTGCCGCCCGCCGCGCCGCCTGCGCAGACGATAACGCGGTCAAACAGGCAGCTTTCGTCCCCGAGGCGGACGGAAAAGCCGCCCTTCGTGCGGCGCAGCTCCGTGATCTCGCAGCCCGCGTGCAGCGTGACGTTCTGCCGCCCGGCCAGCGTCAGCCGCAGAACATCGGCCACGCTGTTGGCGCTGTCGCTTGCGGGATAGACGCGGCCGCCCGGCTCCGTTACGGTCAGAAGGCCCATGGAGCGGAACCACGCCAGCGTCTGCTCCACGCCGAAGGCTTCCAGCGCGGGCAGACAGAACTGCGGCGCCGTGCCGTGGTAGTGCGACAGATCCATGTCCCGATTCGTGAGATTGCAGCGGCCATTTCCGGTCGCCAGCAGCTTGCGCGCGACGCGCGCCTGCCGTTCGGCGAGATGGACGTCGCTGTGCGGGTCCTCCGAGGCGGTCAGCGCCGCCGTCAGGCCGGATGCACCGCCGCCGATCACCAGTACTTTCATGCTCGTTCCTCCCTGTTTTCTATGTTCATTATATGCCATATACCCCCGCATGACAAGTGTATTCTTGACAGACGGGCGCGAAAAAGGTATGATGTTGTCATTGCGGCGGCAGACCGCCGCAGGCCAATTGGAGGTAATATCATGAAGAAACGTTGGATCGCGCTGCTGCTTGCCGCCGTTCTGCCCATCGGGGTTCTGGCAGGCTGCGGCAGCGAGGATATGCCGGAGCTTTCGCTTGACAGCATCACCGCTCCGGTCGCAGCCCACAATGAAATGGAGGTCCGCACGGCACTCGGCAATTACACCGGCATCTCGGAGGCTGCGCCGGATTCCGCGGACGGCGAAATGGCCACGGTGCAGTTCGCGGGCGATGCAAGCGCCACGACGGCCCTGCACGACGGCTATATCTATGTGCTGAGCAACAGCGAGCTGCGCATCCTGCGCGCCGCCGGGGCCAGCACGACGCAGCTCAATACGCTGGATATTTCATCGGGAACGTCCTCGGAGGATTCCTATGAATTCGCCAACGCCCTGCTCGTGGAGGGCGACCGGCTTGCCGTTGTGACGACGGCTTCGTCGATGGACAGTGACCTGAGCGGCAGCGAGGTGTGCCATCTGCGGCTGTATGACATCTCCGAGCCGTCGACGCCGACCCTGCTGCGCACGTTCTCGCAGGACGGCCTTTACGAGGGCATCGGCACGGCAAACGGCCTGCTGTTCCTCGTCTCCTCGGGCACGGCGGACCTCGATGAGGCAAGCGGGAGCGCAGCCTCCATGCCGCAGATCGGCGACAATGCCGAAAGCGATTCTGTGCCCGCTGCGCAGTTCTATCTCTCCTCCGTGCTCGATGCGCCGACGTTCAGCATCGTGTCTGCCATTTCGCTGGCCGATGTGCAGCGCAGCGGCGTGCGCGCCTTCACGGGAACGATCGACCATGTCTGCGTTTCGGAGCAGGGCGTGTATCTTGCCCGCAGCATCCGCATGGAGTCGCACGGCGACGCCTATAAGAAGGACCACTATTCCGTTACGAACCACGCCATCAATGCCGCAACGGAGCTCCTGCGCCTGACGGCGGACGCCGATCTGACGATGCTGGCCTCGAAGCCGCTGGCGGGCGAGGTCGCGGCCTGGGAACTCAATGCACAGGCAAACGCACTGTATGTCGTGAACTCGCTGTCCTCGTCGCAGTATCAGCTCTTTGAGGACAAGACCTACGGCTGGACGAACCGCCTTGATCAGAGCCAGAATGGCGGTACAGCGCTGAACGTGCTGGACCTCTCCCTGCAGCAGATCGCAGACGGCAGCGGTCTCCTGCCGGATGCCTCGCTCAGCGCGGCGCGCTTCAGCGGCAATTACTGCCTGCTCGCAATGTTCGATGCGGACACACCGCTTGCGGCCATCGACCTTTCCAATCCGACGAAGCCCGCCTTGGCGGAGGTCTCCGGCCTGAGCGAACTGTTCAATGTGCTGCTCCCGGCCGAAGGCATGCTGATGGATCTGAGCGGCGCGAACGGCGCGAACGGTATGAGCCTTGCCATCTCCACCATGGCGATGGGCGGCGGGAGCGTCTCGGCCACGGGCCTTGTGAAGGAGCTGGGAGCCTATGCGGGCGGCGCGGTCTACGCCGCCGTGTCGCAGGATGCCGCGTGGGCGCTCGTGTGCTATGACCACACGTCCCACCTGTTCCGGCTGGGCGACGCGATCACCGAGGTCTCGCGCCCGGAGATCAGCGTGCATTCTGGAACGGCATTCTTCTTTGACGGAGACTATCTGTATGCCTGTGCGCCGGACGAGGTCAGCGCTGTTTCGCTGACGAGCGGAAGCGTGGACGCGCTGCTGTCGTTCGCCGTGGGCTGAGAAGGGAGCAAATCGTATGGAAGAGCTTGTCAAGCGTATCAATGAGCTTGCCCGGAAGGCAAAGACGACCGGCCTGACGCCGGAGGAAACGGCGGAGCGCGACCTGCTGCGCCAGCAGTATATCGCAGCCGTTCGCCGCAACCTGACGGCGCAGCTGGAAAACACCTATATCGTAGAGCCGGACGGCACGAAGCACAAGCTCGGCCGCCGTGAAACGGAAGAAACGGAACAATAAAAACTATGCCGGAGAGAGCCGCCTGGGTCCTCTCCGGCATCGTTCTATCATGAGGCGGGAAAGAACGGACGGTCGTCCCGCAGGTCCACGCGCACGCGCTCCGGCACGCGCCCGCCGAGCAGCAGGGCCGCCAGCGGGGCCTCCACCTCGTGGCGGACAAGGCGGCGGATCTCGCGCGCGCCGCCCCGGCCGTCCCGGCTGCGCAGGGCAAAGCTGCGGGCAAGACCGTCCGGCAGCTCCAGCCGGACGTGCAGGCGCTCCGCGCGCTGCTGCAGGGCTGTGAGCTGCTGCTGCGCGATCTGCTCAAGCGCCGCTGTACCAAGCGGCTGAAAACGCGCTACGCAATCGATGCGCCCGAGAAACTCCGGCGAAAAATGCTCCCGCAGGCTGCGAAGAGCGCCGTCCTCCGCCTGCGCGCCGAAGCCGAGGCCCCCGCCGGTGCGCGCGCCGAGGTTCGAGGTCATCACGAGCATCGTGTTGCGGAAGTCGATGCGCCGCCCGCCGGAATCTGTCAGGAAACCGTCCTCCATGACCTGCAGCAGCAGTCCGCAGACGTCCGGGTGCGCCTTTTCCAGCTCGTCGAACAGCACAAGACTGTAGGGCCTGCGGCGCACACGTTCGGACAGCTCGCCGCCCTCGTCGTGGCCGATGTAGCCCGGCGGCGCGCCGATGAGGCGCGAGACCGTGAATTTTTCCATATATTCCGACATGTCCACGCGGATCATCGCGTCCTCGCTGCCGTAGACGGCCTCGGCCAGCGCCTTGCACAGCTCCGTCTTGCCGACACCCGTCGGCCCGAGGAACAGCATGGCCGCCGCGGGGCGCTTCTGCTCGGCAAGGCCGCTGCGCCCGCGCCGCACGGCCTCTGCCGCGGCATGGACGGCCTCCTCCTGCCCAATGACGCGGGCGGAGAGCGTCTGCTCCAGCGTGCGCAGGCGCTGCCGCTCCGTCCGGGAGATCGTCCCGACGGGAATGCCCGTGCGGCTCGAAACGGCTGCGGCGATGTCCTGCACGGAGACCGTCCGGCCGGGCTGGCCGCGCCGCCGCAGACGGTCGCGCAGGGCGGCAGCCCGCTCGTATTTTCCGGCGCGCACGGCGGCCTGCAGGGCCTGCTCCTCCTCCGGCGTGCGGCTGCCGAGCTGGCGCATGCGCGCACAGGCCGCGCCCTCGTCGAGCAGGTCCACGGCCTTGTCGGGCAGAAATTTATCCGTCAAATAGCGGCACGACAGCTCTACGGCGGCGGAAATAACCTCCTGCGGGATGGAAACGTGATGATGGGCCTCCAGACCGGGGCACAGCCCGGCCAGGATCTCGCGCGTCTCCTCCGGTGTCGGCTCACGCACCTGCACCGCACGGAAGCGCCGCTCCAGCGCGGCGTCCTTTTCGATGCTGCTGCGGTATTCGCGCAGCGTCGTCGCGCCGATAAGCTGCAGCTCACCGCGGCCGAGCGCGGGCTTGAGCAGGTTGGCCGCATCGATGGCGCCCTCCGCCGCACCGGCCCCGACGAGGGTGTGCATCTCGTCGACAAACAGGATGACGTTCTGCACGCGCCGCACCTCGGCCAGAATGTCGCGCACGCGCTCCTCAAATTCGCCGCGGTACTTTGTGCCTGCGATGACGCTGGCCATGTCCAGCGCATAAAGGCGCTTGCCGCGCAGCGGCTCCGGCACGGTCCCGGCGGCGAGATACTGCGCCACGCCCTCCACGATGGCCGTCTTGCCGACGCCCGGCTCGCCGATGAGGGCGGGATTGTTCTTGTGCCGCCGCGAGAGGATCTGCAGGACGGTCTCGATCTCCTGCCTCCGGCCGATGACCGGCTCCTGCTTTCCGGCGCGCTCGAGCATATCTATGCCAAATTGATCCAGCAGTCTTGTGTTCTGCATGCTTCGCTCCTTCCGGGCAAGCTCGCCCTCGCATAGTTGGGTAAAAAGCTGCTGCGGACAGATGCCGCAGTGCTCCAGCAGGCGCACGGCAGAGCAGCCGCTCTCCCGCAGCAGTGCGGTCAGGAGTCGCTCCGGCCCGTTCAGCGCGCGGGAAACGGCGCGGCGCGCGGCCTGTGTCAGCCCCTGCGGCAGAACGTCCGACGGTGCTCCGCGCCCGTGCAGGCGAACGACGGCCGCTGCAATCTCCGGCCCGGTCAGACCGGCCCAGTGCAGCAGCCGCCCGTCGGCCCCCTGGGGCTGCATGGCGAGTGCCAGCAGCAGGTGCTCCGTGCCGACGCAGGCGTGCCCCAGCTGGGCGGCCAGCGCCCATGCCAGCCGGAGCGCGGCCGAAAGCTCCGGCGGCAGGTCCCGTTTTGCCAAATCGCTCCCTCCCCTCAACATTGGGATTCTAGCCCGCCTGCGCCCGGTTCAAACCCGTCGAAAAAAGTTTGCCTTTCCGAATTTCCCCATTGCATTTTCCCAAAAACATGATAAAATGGGGATACTACTTGTAATAGGAGGAGATACCCATGGCATACAAGATCACCGACAGCTGCCTGAAGTGCGGAACCTGCGCTGGCGAGTGCCCGATGAATGCGATCTCTGAGGGTGAGGACCAGTACGTCATCGATGCCGATACCTGCGTTGGCTGCGGCACCTGTGCAGATGCTTGCCCCGTTCAGGCTATTGTCGAGGAGTAAGACGATCCTACACGATTACATCCGGCATACGGCGGAGCCCTTCCGCCGTATGCTCCACGGAAGCTCGTGCGGAACTGCGTAACGTAATTTACGGAACCGGCCTGTGCAGTCTTGCGCAGACCGGTTTTTAATCGGTAATTCGTAATTCATGATGGGGGGCGACCATGGAACACGATCTGTGGAACGGGCTGCGGCTCCGCATCCCGGAGGGCGAGGTGCCGCTCGGCGCGGACTCTCTGCTGCTTGCGGACTTCCTGACGCTGCCGCCGCGGGCGCGTGTGGCCGATCTCGGCGCGGGCTGCGGCACGCTCGGTGTGCTTCTCTGCGCGCGCGATCCGTCCTGCACGGTCGCGGGCATCGAGCTGCGGCCGGAGGCTTGCCGCGCCGCGCAGGAGAATATCCGCATCAATGGGCTGAAAGGCCGCCTGACCGTTCAGGAGGGCGATGTGCGGCGCATCCGCACGCTCCTTCCGGCGGGGGATTTTTCCTGCGTGATCGCCAATCCGCCCTATTTTCCCGTGGGCAGCGGCAAGGCTGGCCGGAACAGCGCCGTGGCCCGCACGGAGCAGTGCCTGACGCTGGCAGAGCTGTGTGCGGCTGCCGCGTGGCTGCTGCCGCCCGGCGGGCGGTTTGCGCTGGTGCACCGGGCGGAGCGCCTGTGCGACCTGCTGTGCGCCCTGCGCGCGGCCGGGCTGGAGCCGAAGCGGGTGCAGCCGGTGCGCCACAATGCCGAAAGTCCCGTCAGTCTGCTGCTGCTCGAGGCAAGGCGGGGCGGGCGGCCCGGCCTGACGCTGCTGCCGGAGCTGCTGGAATATGAGACGGACGGAACGGAGCGCGAAGCCCTGCGCGCCGCCCGTCATGCGAAAGGAGACTGCCCATGAGCGCGATGCTCTATCTTGTGCCGACGCCGATCGGCAATCTGTCCGATATCTCCGAGCGCTGCCGCGAGGTGCTTGCGCAGGCGGATTTTATCGCGGCCGAGGACACGCGGGTGACGCTGCGGCTGCTGAACCATCTGGAGCTGAAAAAGCCGCTCGTCAGCTATTATGAGCACAACAAGGCGGCAAGCGGCCCGCGCATCGTCGAGCGCATTCTGGCGGGCGAGACGTGCGCGCTCGTGTCGGACGCCGGATCCCCGGCCATCTCCGACCCCGGCGAGGATCTGGTCCGCCTGTGCGCGGAGGCGGGCGTGACGGTCAGCGCCATCCCCGGCCCCTGCGCCGCCATCACGGCGCTGAGCATGTCCGGCCTGCCGACGGGGCGCTTCACGTTTGAGGGCTTCCTGTCCACGACGAAGAAGAACCGCGCCCAGCACCTGGATTCCCTGCGCGCAGAACAGCGCACGATGATCTTCTACGAGGCCCCGCACAAGCTGTGCGCGACGCTGCGCGATCTGGCGGCGGCCTTCGGCGGGGAACGGCGTATTTCCCTGTGCCGCGAGCTCACAAAGCTGCATGAGGAGGTCCTGCGCCTGACGCTCGACGGCGCCGTCGCTTATTATGAGACCCAGCCGCCGCGCGGCGAGTATGTTCTGATCGTTGAGGGCGCACCGAAGCAGCAGGAGAGCGGCCCCGTTTCGGAGGAGGAGGCACTTATGCGCGTGCAGGCGCTTCTGGCAGAGGGCCTGAGCCGCAAGGATGCCGTCCGGCAGGTCGCTGCGGAGACGGGCCTTGCCAAAAATCAGCTGTATGACGCCGCCCTGCGCGCGCAGCATACGGAAACGGAGTGAAAACACCATGTCTGTAGAGAAAGTAAAGGCCTATTTTGCCGGGTTCGGTATGGAGGACCGCGTGCTGGAGTTCCCGGTCTCCAGCGCAACGGTGGCGGAGGCCGCCGCGGCCCTGCATTGCGAGCCCTGCCATATTGCCAAGACGCTGGCGTTTCTGGTCTGCGAGACGCCGATGGTGATCGTCATGGCCGGAGACGCGCGCATCGACAATGCAAAGTATAAGGCTCGGTTTGCCAAGAAGGCGAAAATGCCGACGCCGGACGAGGTGCTGACGCTCATCGGCCACCCGGTCGGCGGCGTGTGCCCGTTTGCCGTGCCGGAGAACGTGAACGTCTATCTCGACGTCTCCCTGCGGCGGTTCGAGACGGTCTATCCCGCCTGCGGCAGCCCGAACAGCGCCATCGCCCTGACGCTGCCGGAGCTGGAGCAGTATTCCGGCTTCTCGGCGTGGGTGGATGTCTGCCGCGGCTGGGACGAGCAGGCGGAGGCGTAACGGAAAACTTTTGGTTCTATAATAAATGCTTTTTTCGGCGGCGCGCAGCTCTGCACGCCGCCGTTTTCCTGCCTAAACGGCCTTGTTAAAATCGTGCAGGATGCCATATGAAAGTCACTTAACGACTTCGTCAATTTGACGAGCGAGAAAATGAAAACTACAGAATCAAAACTTTTTCAAAAAAATATCAAGAAGTTATTGACAAAATCATGATGGAGTGGTACTATTACGCCGACCAAAAAATTAGAAAGCTGGGAAATGAAAAATGGAATTCGTAGGAAAGATCCTTGTGCTGCTTGCACTGGCAGGCATTGCTGCCATTGAGGTTTATCATAAAGAGGAGAACACGGGTCTCATGAACCTGATCCTCGTGCTCATCGCCGCCGTCGTCGGCTGGCTGCTGCCGAAGAACGACCACGTTCTGTCCATGATCGCTGCTGTCGCTTCCTTCGCTGCCCTGTATCTCTCCGCTCATGCCGCCGGCCGTGCCGTGCGCCGTCATGACGAAGAGGAGGAGCGCCTCGCTCTTGTCCGCGCCCGCGCCTGAGCAGAAGTACCCCCTGAAAACCGAAAATCCTGCAGAGCCGATTTGGCTCTGCAGGATTTTTTTTGCGTGTGCACCGAAAGCCGAGGAGACTTTCCCGCCAGACTGCGTATACTAGAATCTGATAAAAAGCTTTAAAAGCTTTTTATAGCGCCGAGGGCGCGTCAGATTCTGCATGAGACGGCGCAGCGTGCGTCAGCACGATGCGAGTGTGCGTAGCACACGGGATTCCTGATGAAATGTTTTAATCAGGAATCAGGATTAGTTAGCCAGCGTGGCAGCGAGGACGGCCTTGATGGTGTGCATGCGGTTCTCGGCCTCGTCGAAGACGATGGAGCGCGGGCCCTCAAAGACCTCGTCCGTCACCTCCAGCGCCTCAAGATGGAACTGCTCGCCGATCTGGCGGCCGATGCCGGTGTTGAGGTCGTGGAACGCGGGCAGGCAGTGCATGAACAGGGCCTTTTCTCCGGCGGCGTCCATGAGCTTCTGATTGACCTGATAGGGGAGCATCTTCTCCAGACGCTCGGCCCAGGCTTCCATCGGCTCGCCCATGGAGACCCAGACGTCAGTGTAGAGCACGTCCGCACCGGCGACGGCTTTTGCCGGGTCCGTCTCAAAGGCCAGCGTTGCGCCGGTCTCGGCGGCAATGGCCTCGCAGCGGGCGATGAGCGCGGGATCGGGGAAGTAGCCCTCCGGGCCGCTGGCCACGAAGTGCATGCCGAGCTTGGCGCAGCCGATCATCAGGGAGTTTGCCATATTGTAGCGGCAGTCGCCGAGGAACACGAGCTTGTGGCCCTTCAGGCTGCCGAAGTGCTCGCGGATCGTCAGCATATCCGCCAAGATCTGCGTGGGGTGGAATTCGTTCGTCAGGCCGTTCCAGACGGGGACGCCGGCGTATTTTGCCAGCTCCTCCACGATGCTCTGGCCGAAGCCGCGGTATTCGATGCCGTCATACAGGCGGCCGAGCACGCGGGCCGTGTCGGCAATGGATTCCTTTTTGCCGATCTGGGAGCCGGTCGGATCGAGATAAGTAACGTGCATGCCGAGGTCGTGCGCGGCCACCTCAAAGGAGCAGCGCGTGCGGGTCGAGGTCTTCTCAAAGATCAGCGCGATGTTCTTCCCGCGGAGCGTGTCGTGCGGGACGCCGGCCTTCTTTTTGGCCTTCAGGGCGGCGGCGAGGTCGAGCAGACCGGTGATCTCGTCGGGGGTGAAGTCCAGCAGGGTCAGAAAGCTTTTACCGTTTAGATTCATGGGGTACCTCCTTATTCAGCCGCGCAGTGCACCAGTGCCTGGGCGGCAGTTTTCAACAGCTCCATGGGGATATTCAGCGCGGGCAGAAGACGGATCTTCTGCTTGGCGGTCGTGACGAGCACGCCTTCGCGCAGTGCGCGCTCCGCAAATTCGCGGGCGGGGATATCGATCTCCAGACCGAGCATCAGGCCCATACCGGTGACGCTGCGGATGCCGGGCGCGGCCTGCAGCGTGCGGCGGAGATAGTCCGAGCGCTCGCGCACGCCTTCGAGCAGCCTGTCGTCGATGCGGCTGAGGATGTTCACTGCGCCTGCGCAGCAGACGGGGTTGCCGCCGAACGTCGTGCCGTGGTCGCCGGGGTGGAAGACGTCTGCCACGCGCTCGCCGAACATGGTCACGCCGAGGGGCAGACCGCCGCCGATGCCCTTTGCCGTGGAGACGACGTCGGGCTGCAGACCGTAGTTCATATAGCCGTAGAGGCTGCCGCTGCGGCCGTTGCCGAGCTGGACCTCGTCTGCCATGAGCAGCAGGTCATGCCTGCGGCAGACCTCCTGCAGGCAGGAGGCGAATTCCTGCCCGATGGGGCGCACGCCGCCCTCGCCCTGCACGGCCTCAAAGAGGATCGCGGCGCAGGGGTGCTCTGCGGCAAGGCGCTCGAGGGCCTCGCATTCGCCGGGCTGCGCGTAGAGGAAGCCGCCGGGCAACGGCTGATAGTCGCGGTGGAACACATCCTGCCCCGTCGCGGCCAGCGTGCCGAGTGTGCGGCCGTGGAAGCTGCCGCGCAGGGTGATGATGCTGCAGTATTCCGGGCCCTTGTGTTCGGCGGCCCATTTGCGGGCGGCCTTGATGGCGCATTCGTTGGATTCCGCGCCGGAGCTCGAGAAAAAGACCCGCTTCAGGCCGGTTCGCTCGCAGAGCATCTGCGCGAGCTTCGCGGCCGGTTCGGAGTAGTAGAGATTGGAGACATGCTGGAAGCGGCCGAGCTGCGCCGTAACGGCATTGCGCCATTCGTCGTCGTCCATGCCGAAAATATTCACGCCGATGCCGCTGCCGAGGTCGATGTACTCCCGCCCGTCCGCGCCGCGGAGGAGCGAGCCCTTACCGCCGACGATCTCCAGCGGAAAACGGTTATAGGTGTGGGCAAGATATTGCTGATCGAGTGTTTGCGTAAGCATAATTAGCCTCCCGTCGGACCGCACGGGTCCGTCCTGCGCCTATTATACAGCCTTGTATGCATATTGGTCAACCCCCGCATGGGAAAAAGTCGGGCGCGTTATTGCATGGCCCCTGCTGGGGGCGCAGCGCGAGGAAGCACCCTTGGGGTGCAATTTTGCAGAACCGGACCGAAGTTTCGGTGGACTTCGGCGAATTCGAAATCGTTTGCCAGAGATTCCCACGTCGCTTCGCTCCTCGGAATGACAAGCCTGCCTAAATCCGCACCGGGCAGGTGAGAAAGTTCTCGGCATACGGCGCGTCCAGCTGCGCGATGTGCTGCAGCTGCAGCAGAAGGACCTCGCAGCGGCTGCGCAGCTCCGCTGCGTCGCCCACGGCGGAATAGGCCTGCAGCTCCGCAAAGCCCTGCTCAATGCCGTCGAGCTCGTCGTGGCTCAGCACGGCGCAGAGAAAGCGGCGATGGCGCTGCCAGTGCTGCCGGGCCTGTGTGCCGGCCTCCACGGCCTGTGCCGTCTCGTCCCGGTCCAGCGCCTCGAGGGCCTGCTCGAGTGCGGCGGCGGCATCCCGCGTGCTGCGCTGCGTGAGCATGCCGCACAGAAGCGACAGCGCCAGCAGCGCGGCCAGAATACCGCAGCCAAGCCAGCACAGCTTCATGCCAGGTCCTCCTTCCGCACAAGATAGACCGTCCCCGCGGCATCGACCGTCAGCAGGAGCACCTGCTCCGCTGTGAGGCTCCGCCGCTTCAGCTCCGCCTCGAGCCAGCCGCCGTCCCGCCCTGCCAGATGCAGATTTTCCGCCAGAATGCGCCCGGCAGATATGATCGTGACGGGCAGCTCCGTCTCCCGCACGCGGATGCCCGCGTCACGCGCCGAAGCGGGCTGCTCCTTGGCATACAGCAGGGTCGAGAGCTGGCCGTTCGTCTCCAAAATGGCGAATTTCACGGTGCTGAGGTCGAAAATGCCCTTCTCCCGCAGATGCATGGTCAGCTCGTCGAGGTTCACGCGCGTGCGCTGCAGGTTCCGCTCGAGAATTTTCCCGTCCTGCATGAGAATGACGGGCTTGCCGCACAGCAGGCGGCGCATCCGGATGGACTGCAGCGAAACGGCGGCGAGGATGAGCTCCAGCCCGAGGATGACGAGGATCGGCACGAGGCCGGACAGCAGGGGAATGGCGCTGTCCTGCATGGGGATGGCTGCCAAATTGGCCAGCAGCATGGTCACAACGAATTCCGCAGGCTCCATCTCGCCGATCTGCCGCTTGCCCATCAGGCGGACGGTCACGATGAGCAGCAGATATAGTACGACGGTGCGGAGAAAAGAGATCAGCATGGCTTCACACTCCTGCCGGTAGTATGGAGAGCAGAATGCAATTTATGCAGGAAAATTCCGCCGCTCCTGCATGCGAAAAAGTTTATATTGAAAAATCCACTGGAGAAATTGATAAAATTCATGGGAAAATGTCCAAATCTTGACTGCAAATAACTGCTGCGTTTGGGCACGCCTCTGAAATCGTGCCCGCCGCTGCAAAAACACTTGCAATTCCGGCCGGATTTCGTTACACTGAGACGGTAATTTGTGAGCGGCTACAGGCTGCGGCAAGAATCAGACAGGGAGGAATTCCAATGAAGGTATCCGAATATTTTGGGGAAAATGTATTCAGCAGAGCCGTCATGCAGGAGCGTCTGCCGAAGAAGGTCTATGCGGAGGTCATGAGTGTGGTCGAGCACGGCGGTCAGATCTCCATGGGCTCGGCGGATGTCGTGGCCAAGGCCATGATGGAATGGGCCATTGAGAAGGGCGCCACGCACTACACCCACTGGTTCCAGCCGCTCACGGGCGTCACGGCGGAGAAGCACGATTCGTTTCTCTCCGCGCCGGACGAGAACGGCAAGGAGATCCTGAACCTGACGGGCAAGCAGCTCATCATGGGCGAGCCGGATGCGTCCTCCTTCCCCTCCGGCGGTCTGCGCTCCACACATTATGCCCGCGGCTACACGGCTTGGGACATGACATCTCCGGCCTTCGTGAAGGAAATGGCCTGCGGTACGATCCTGTGCATCCCGACGGTCTTTGTGGCCTATTCCGGCGAGGCGCTCGATAACAAGACCCCGCTGCTGCGTTCCATGCAGGCGCTGAGCCAGCAGGCCGTCCGCATTCTGCACCTGTTCGGCAACACGCAGGCCGAGCGTGTGATCCCGTCCGTCGGCGCGGAGCAGGAGTATTTTATTGTAGACCGTGAAAAGTATCTCAAGCGCCGCGACCTCATCTATACCGGCCGCACCCTGTTCGGTGCGCCTGCACCCAAGGGGCAGGAGCTGGACGATCAGTATTTCGGCGTCATCCGGGAGCGCGTCGGCGCGTTCATGAAGGATCTGAACAAGGAGCTCTGGAAGATGGGCATCACCGCGACGACCCAGCACAACGAGGTCGCCCCGGCCCAGCACGAGTGCGCGCCGATCTATTGCACCTGCAACGTCGCCGTCGACCAGAACCAGCTCATGATGGAGACGATGAAGCGCGTCGCCACACAGCATGGTCTTGTGTGCCTGCTGCACGAGAAGCCCTTCGCCGGTGTCAACGGCTCCGGCAAGCATAACAACTGGTCCATCACGAGCGACCTCGGCGAGAACCTGCTCGACCCCGGCAAGACGCCGAACGACAATCTGCAGTTCCTGCTGGTGCTCTCGTGCATCATCAAGGCCGTCGACCGCCATGCGGACCTCCTGCGCATGTCCACAGCCTGCGTCGGCAATGACCACCGCCTCGGCGCGAACGAGGCGCCTCCCGCCATTGTCTCCATTTTCCTCGGCAATCAGCTCGAGGATGTTGTGGAGCAGATCGTGAAGAACGGCACGGCCGCGGGCTGCATCGCGGGCGGCCAGCTCGATACCGGCGTTTCGACGCTGCCCGTCCTCAACAAGGATGCCACGGACCGCAACCGTACCTCACCGTTTGCCTTCACCGGCAACAAGTTCGAATTCCGCATGGTCGGCTCGTCCGACTGCATCGCCACGGCGAACACCGTGCTCAATACCATCGTCGCCGAGGCCTTCTGCGAGGCGGCAGACGAGCTGGAGGGCAGCACGGACTTTACGGCGGACGCCAACCGCGTCATCGCCGAGAACCTGCGCAAGCACAGCCGCGTCATCTTCAACGGCAACGGCTACAGCGCCGATTGGATCGCCGAGGCAGCGCGCCGTGGCCTGCCGAATCTGCCGAGCATGGTCTCCTCCGTGCCCAGCCTGACGACGGATAAGGCCGTGCAGCTGTTTGGCAAGTTCGGCGTGTTCACCCGCGCGGAGCTGGAGTCCCGCAGTGAGATCATGTATGAGACCTACACGAAGGTCATCTCCATCGAGGCGCGCACCATGCTGCACATGGCGGGCAAGCACTATATCCCCGCCGTCGTCCGCAACTGCACGCGGCTGGCCGACTCCGTCTGCAAGGTCCACACGGCCTGCCCGGCCGCGCCGACCGGCGTGCAGGAGACGCTGCTGTGCCAGACGAGCGAGCTGCTGACGAAGGCCGCCTCCGCCGAGCATCATCTCGAGGGACTGGTCGAGCAGCTCGGCCGCATGGACAATGTGCATGATATGGCGGTGTTCTGCCACGATATGATCATGCCCGCCATGCAGGACCTGCGCGATCCGATCGATCGTCTGGAGCTGATCGTCGACAAGGACATCTGGCCGGTGCCGACCTACGGCGACCTCATGTTCGAGGTGTAATAAAATAGGAAGTCCTGCACGGCGCAGCCGTGCAGGACGTTTTTGTTATGGTTTTATTATGGCTTGTTATGGAATTCAATTTTCCGCGGCTGCGCCGACGGGGACGCGCATCTCCTCCAGAAAATAGCGCATGATGGCGCGGCGGGTGACGATCCCGATAAAGTCCCCCTTGTCGTCCACGACGGGGACAAAGTTCTGATCCGTTGCCTTTACGAGCAGGTCCTGCATATCCGTGGAGACGGAGACCGGCAGATTGTCGCGCCGGTGGGCGATCTCCATGATGCTGTGCTCCTCCGTATCGCGGAAGTCCATACAGCAGAGCTTCTTCGTTGCCCAGAGCAGGTCGCCCTCGGTCAGCGTGCCGCAATAAGTACCCTCACGGGTCAGGATCGGCAGGGCCGAGTAGCCGGAGTGCTCCATGCGCTCCATGGCCTGCCGGAGCGTGTAGTCGGCATAGAGATAGCAGCAGGTCGCCTTCGGGGTCAGAAAGAACAGCAGATTCAAAAGGCATCTCCTTCTTTGAAACAGTTTTCCGCGCGCAGGCGCACGCGTCTTGACATCCTCATTATATCATATTTACCCGGCGATTTCTGTTAAGAAAACGTGAATGTCGCAAAAACGAAGTAGAAAAACAGGACAATATTTTGTGCAGAATCACAAGGAACGCGGCATAGACTGGCAGGGGAGGGGATGAAATGAAACGACATTGGCTCCTGACGGCGCTCGGCGCGATCCTGGCGGGCGCGGGGCTGCATTTCCTGTGGCAGGCGCTGCCGAATCCGCTGTTCGCTCTCATTTCACCGGTGAACGAGAGCGTCTGGGAGCACCTGAAGCTGCTGTACTGGCCCATGCTTGCCGCGGCGCTCGTGCTGGCGCGCGGGCCGCGGCGCATTGCCGTCTGGGCAGGCTTTTTCCCGGCCATCGTGCTGCAGCCGGTCTTCCTGCTGGCGCTCTATTACGGCCTGCGCGCGCTCGGCGTGCAGGGGCTTGCCGTCGACCTGACGCTGTATGTCCTGACCATGGCGGGCGGCTTCCTGCTTGCCGCGCGGCTCAGCCGCAGCGGGCCTGCGCGCAGGCTGACGGGCGCTTCGCTGCTGGCCGTCATGCTCTATGGCGCGGCGCTCGTTCTGTTTACGTTCGCGGCCCCGCCGCTCGGGATCTTTCAGCCCTGAGGAGCGCGCCGCAAAAAAATCGCTTCGGTCGGAAATGGGCCGAAGCGATTTTTGAATGTTTCTGCGCGAAAATGATCGATCAGGCGGCCTCACGCACGACGGCAACGCCTTCTACGAGGTTTGCCATCACCAGCTCGCCGTGGATGGCCATCTGGCGCTCCATCAGGTCGGTCAGGATGACCATATCGCCCTGGCACTCGATCTTCATGACGTTCTTCATGGCGACGGTCTCGGGCGTGACGGTGTTTTTGTAGACAGTGGACAGGCACATATGCAGTCCCTCCTTTATTTCAGAGAAGCGAGCACGGCGGACAGGCGCAGATTGCCCTTTTCAAACTCGGAAACGGCGGCAAGCACCTGCTCACCGGCCTCGCGGTTGCCAAGCTCCGTGAGCTTCCGGCCAAGCTGCGCCAGCTCGTTTGCATGGGCGGCGTTGTGGTTGACCATATACTGCAGCAGGGCAACGGTCTCCTGCATAGGGTCACAGGAGCCGCAGGCGGCACAGTCGTGCGGGTCGCAGCCCTCGTGGCTGTGGGAATGGCCGTGCTCGTGCGGATGCGTATGCTCGCCATCCTCGTGATGGAAACGGAAGATCTCGTTCATGGTGGATCGCTCCTTTTATAATGATTGATCTTATTATACCGCGTGTGGGCGGCGTTGTCAAATGGGGTTCAGGCGGGAAGCTCGGGAAGATCGCCGGTGAAGGTCAGCTCGGCCGGGCCGGTGAGATCGATGTCCTCGCCGTCCAGATCGACGCTGAGCAGGCCGCCGTCCGTCTGCACCTGCGTGCCGCCGCCGCTGACAAGGCCGAGCCGGGCCAGGGCCGCGACGGTCGCGCCCGTTCCGGTGCCGCAGGCGAGCGTGAAGTCCTCGACGCCGCGCTCGAACGTCAGCAGGCGGACCCGGTTTTCCCCGGTCACGGCACAGAGGTTGACGTTGGCCCCGCGCGGGAAAGCGGGACTGCTGCGCAGGCGCGCGGCCAGCTCACGCAGCTCGGCGCGCGGACGGTCCAGCTCCGTCAGCACAACGGCGTGCGGGATGCCAGGCTCGCCCAGCTCCAGATAGGCGCAGCGCACGCCCTCCGCCTCAACGTGCAGGCGAACGACGCTCGGGCGGTTCAGGCGGATGCGGTAGCGGTCGGCTGCGATGCGCCTGCCCGTGACAAGCCCGGCGGGCGTTTCGATGCGCTGCACCGGCCCTGATGCAAGGCCGCGGTCGTGGCAGTGGCGGCAGAGGCAGCGCGCGCCGTTGCCGCACATCTCGGCCGTGGAGCCGTCGCGGTTATAAAAGCGCATGCGGCAGTCGCCGCCCTGCGCGGGCGGCTCGAGCACCATCAGCCCGTCTGCGCCGACGGAAAAATGTTCCCGGCACAGTGTCGCGGCCAGTGCGGCATAGCGCTCCGGCGCGATGGAGCCGTCGAAGTTCTCGAGGATCACAAAGTCGTTTCCGGCGCCGCAATATTTCCAGAAGTGCATGAGACTGCCTCCCTCAATCGGAATTTCAATGAAATTCTTGCGTTTTCGCAAAAGCTATGATATACTGCAAAGCAGAAAAATGCAAGAGCTTTTTCCGGAAGTTTCATGACTGTACTGTGCCGCGTACGGAGCGGCTGGAGAACGTCACGCTTGCCTGCGCCGTGCGGCGGGGCTGTGTGCGGCAGGCGCCGGAGCAGCAGCTGCTGCAGGCCGCCCTGCCTTCTTTTTTTGAACGCCGGATGCGGAAGGAGAGCGATTTCATGTTGTGGAGAGAGGACAGACCGATGCGCATCGCACTGCTGGGCTGCGGTACGGTGGGCGGCGGCGTTTACGAATTCGTGCAGGAGCGCACGGATATGGAGATCGCCTATGTGCTCAGCCGCAGGCCCCGTCCGGATCTGAACTGCCCGGTCACATCGGATTTCAGTCGGATCGTCTCTGATCCGACGGTCGATACCGTCATTGAGGTCATGGGCGGCCGTCAGCCTGCCTATGAATATATGTGCGCCGCGCTGCGTGCGGGCAAGAACGTCGTCACGGCGAACAAGCAGCTTATGTCGGAGCGTTATGGCGAGCTGGTGCAGCTTGCCAGGGAGAATCATGTCGCGCTGCGCTGCTCCGCGGCGGTCGGCGGCGGCATCCGCTGGCTGACGAATCTGGAGAGCACGCTCGATATGGAACCGGTGCTCCGCGTCAGCGGGATCATGAACGGAACAACGAATTACATTCTGGACACCATGACGACGTCCGGCCTGAAATTTGAAGATGCCCTGCGTCAGGCGCAGGCTCTCGGCTACGCCGAGGTCGACCCAACGGAGGACCTGAACGGCGCGGATGCGCGGCGCAAGCTTGTCATCTCCACGAACGTCGCTTTTGGCTGCGTCGTGCAGGAGCCGGAGGTCACAACGTTCGGCATCGCGGGCATCCGTGCCTGCGATATCGGCGCGGCGCGGAAGATGCACCGCGTCGTCAAGCTGATGGCAAGCGCCCGCCTGCTGGACAGCGGTGATGTGGCCTGCTATCTCGAGCCTGCGATGATGCCGCAGGGCATGCACGAGGCTGCCGTGCCGGAGAATTTCAACCTGATCTCCATCACGGGCATGCACATCGGCAAGCAGAGCTTCTATGGGCAGGGCGCGGGGCGCTTCCCAACGGCCTACAACGTCATGCAGGACTGCCTCGATATCCGCAACGGCCTGACGCGCTTCTACACGGACAAGCTCCGCCCGGCGCGCGTGGACAACAGCAGCATCATGCGGCCGTATTATGTCCGCGTCAACGGCATGGACCGCTGGCTGCAAACGCGTATTGACAAAATGCTCGACTGCGGTATAATAACAACGCCCGTGGCGGTCTCGGAGATCCACGCCTGGGCCAGAGAGAGAAAACTGACGGAAACCGGCGGCTTCCTGGCGTCGCTCCGTTAAGGATGGGGGAAAGCCATGCTGAAGGTTGCAAAATTCGGCGGGTCGTCCATGGCGGACGCCGGTCAGTATCAAAAGATCCGGGATATCATCCGGTCTGATCCCTCGCGGCGCGTGGTGGTCGTTTCGGCGGCGGGCAAGCGCAGCGCGGGCGACAATAAGATCACCGATCTGCTGTATCTGTGCTATGCGCACCTGCAGTACGGCGTGTCGTGCGACGGCATTTATCAGATGATCCGCGAGCGCTACGGCGACATCCACCGCGAGCTCGGCCTGCGGGTCGATCTCGAGGGCGTGCTCGACCGCCTGCGCAGTCAGATGGAGCAGGGCATTTCCCGCGATGAGCTCGTCTCGCGCGGCGAGTACCTTTCCGCGCTGCTTATGGCCGATTACCTCGGCTTTACGTTCGTGGACGCCGCGCAGTGGCTGTTCTTCCACTATGACGGCACCATCGATCAGGAGAAATCCTATGCCGCGCTGCGCGCGCTGGCCAGGGACAAGTGCGTCGTCATTCCGGGCTTCTATGGCCTGATGCCGGACGGTAAGCTCCGCACGCTCACGCGCGGCGGCTCGGATATCACGGGTGCGCTGGCCGCGGCGGCGCTGGATGCGGATGTCTACGAAAACTGGACGGATGTCTCCGGCATTCTCATGGCCGATCCCCGTATTGTCGATCATCCGCGCTCCATCGAGCGCGCGACCTACAGCGAGCTGCGCCAGCTTTCCTACAGCGGCGCGCAGGTGCTGCATGAAATGACGATCTTCCCGGTGCGCGAGAAGAATATCCCGCTCAACATCCGCAATACGAACGAGCCGGACCATCCCGGCACGCTCATCACGGAGAGCTTTGTCGAGGCCCCGAACCCGGAGCGCTTTGTGACCGGCATTGCGGGAAAGTGCGATTTTTCCATCGTCACCGTGTCGAAAAAGGGCCTTTCCGGCGCCGTGGGCACGCTGCGCGCCATTCTGGAGGTCTTTGAGAACAACAGCATTCCTGTGGCGCACACGCCGAGCGGCATCGACTGCATTTCGCTTGCCATGCCGACGGAGGCGCTCACGCCGAACCAGTACAGCCTGCTCGACGAGCTGCGCAGCGAGATCCGCCCGGACAGCATCCAGATCAACGATCACATTGCCGTCATCGCCGTCGTCGGCCGCAAGATGGCCTTCCGCGTCGGCACGTCCGGCAAGATCTTCGCCGCGCTCGGCAAGGCCGGCATCAACATCCGCATGATCTCGCAGGGACCGGACGAGCAGGCCATCATTCTGGGTGTCGATAACAAGGACTATGCGGATGCGATCCGCGTACTATATAATGCGTTTGTCAAATAAGCGCCTGGGGGGTTATTACCATGAAATTGTATAAAGTCGGTATTCTCGGCGCGACCGGTGCGGTCGGCCGCGAAATGATGAAGATCCTTGCGGAGCGTCAGTTCCCGATCTCGGAGCTGCGCCTGTTTGCCAGCAGCCGCAGCGCGGGCAAGGTCGTGGAGTGGAACGGCCGCCCCGTCATGATCCAGGAGCCGGCGGAGGAGAACTTCCGCGGCCTCGATATCGTGCTCGGCGCCGCCGAGAGCGACATCGCCCGTCTCTACGCGCCGGAGGTCGTGCGCGCGGGCGCGGTGTTTGTGGACAACTCGTCCGCCTACCGCATGGACGATGATGTGCCGCTTGTCATCCCGGAGGTCAATCCCGAGGATGTGAAGCTGCACCACGGCATCATCGCCAGCGCGAACTGCTCGACGATCATCACGGTCACGGCCGTGAATGCGCTCAACGCCATCAGCCCGATCCGCTCCATGGTCGCCTCGACGTATCAGGCCGTTTCCGGCGCAGGCGCGGGCGGCCCCGTGGAGCTGGCCGAGGAGGTCGAGGCACTGCGCACCGGCAAGCCCGTGCAGCCGAAGGTCTTCTCGCACCAGATCGCCTATAACCTCATCCCGCAGATCGGCGGCGAGCAGTACGAGGGCTATACGAGCGAAGAGATGAAGATGCAGAACGAGGGCCGCAAGATCATGCACCTGCCGGACCTGCGCGTAACGTGTACCTGCGTCCGTGTACCGGTCGTGCGCAGCCACTCCATTTCCGTCACGCTGCGCTTTGACAAGCCCGTGTCCGTCCGCGAGGCACGCCATGCCATTGCCGCTGCGCCGGGCTGCCGTCTGGTCGACGACCTCGGCAACCACGAGTATCCCATGCCGCTCGACACGTCCGATCAGGACCTTGTCTATGTCGGCCGCATCCGTCCGGACCTGACTGACGACAACGGTCTGACGCTCTGGTGCTGCGGCGATCAGATCCGCAAGGGCGCTGCGACGAATACCATTCAGGTCGCAGAGCTCCTGATTGAAAAATAAGCGATAATGAGCGAAAATTAGTCCCCGGCAGCGCAGCTGCCGGGGCATTTTATAAGTATTTGCCGAGCGTCAGGGCGAGGCGGCCCTTCTTTGTCAGCCCGCCGAGGGCGAGCACGCGCAGCTTGCCGAGCCCGCGCACGGAGACGGTGTCGTTCTCCTGCACGGCGCGGTCGGGCTTCAGGCAGGTCAGGTCGTTGAGATTGACCCGCCCGGCCGCGACGGCATCGGCCGCGCTGCCGCGGCTCAGATGGAATGCGGCCGAGATCACGCTGTCCAGCCGGGGCGAGGAGACCGTCACGCGCAGCTCCTGCAGGGCCTGCGGCGGACGATCTGCCTGCGAGGGGGCGATGCGCGTGAGCGTCAGGTGGGCCCGCCCGGCGGAGGTCAGGTTGTCGAGGAGATACGGTGCAAGCTCCGCCGTGACGAACAGGTCGCATTGACGCGGCTGCAGGCACAGGTCGCCGACGGCCTCGCGGCGGATGCCGCAGCCCATGAGCGCGCCGAGCATGTCGCGGTGTCCGACGGCATTTTCCTCAAAAAATGCGGCGCGCAGGCAGGCGACCGGCCCGTTTTCCCGGTAGTCGTCCTCGTCCTCATATTCAGGCAGCCAATAGGCCACGGCTCGCTCCGCGTCCGGCGTGCCGCCCCAGAAGCGGCACTGCGGCAGGAGCTGCCGCAGCAGGGCCTGCTCCCGCGGCGTCAGGAACACGGTCGCGGCGGGAATGCCGCGCTGCTCCGCCCTTGTCAGCCGTTCACAGGCCTGTGCCAGCAGCAGGCGCTCTCCTTCGTCGTCCGTCAGGGCGGCGATCTGTTTCTTTCGGTCCATTGCTGTTTCCTCCGGGAAGGGAATCGCCTTGACTCCCTTTTATGCTTCACCGCCCGATATGGCGGAAAAAATGCAGAATGATGACGCAAAATCCAATTTTTGCAATTTTGACAGGCAGAGCATACCACACGGCGCGGAAAAACGCAAGTCCGGCTTTCTGCTCTGCAAAACCGACCTTGCCGCAGGCAAGGACTGTCCACGACTCGCGGACAGGGAAGCGTGAAAAACCGGCGCCCCAGTGGGACGCCGGTTCTGGCTTGCAGGTAAGATCAGCCGTTCTCGCGCATCTTTGCGAAGCACTCGCTGCAGTAGACCGGACGATCGGTCTTCGGCTCGAAGGGAACACGAGCTTCGCCGCCGCAGTTGGCGCAGACAGCAGTGAAGTACTCTCTCGGGCTGCGGGCAGCATTCTTGCGAGCGTCACGGCAGGCCTTGCAGCGCTGGGGCTCATTCTGGAAGCCTCTCTCCGCGTAGAACTCCTGCTCACCGGCGGTGAACACGAATTCGGCGCCGCATTCCTTGCAAACTAAAGTCTTGTCTTCGTACATGTTGGTAACCTCTCTTGAAAAAAATTGCCCTGACGCTTCGTCCATCAAAATTGCTGGTTTTCCTGATACAGGGTCGGTTGATACGTGCCGCCAAAGCAGGCGGCGCATCCCCGGAAATCTATATCCCGTGGACAGTGCCTATTATAAGCATCTTTCCGCCCTTTGTCAATAGTGGATGAAAAAATATTTTGTTAGAAAAAAACAATTGTGCGATTTCGACGAAAAGCCTCAAAATTTCCGCTCAAAAAGTCAATTGCTCTGCATTGTTATTTTGCAGATGGAGGTGGTCGTAGGCAAGCTGCGTAACACAGCGCCCGCGGGGCGTGCGCGTCAGGAAGCCGATCTGCATCAGATAGGGCTCGTAGACGTCCTCCAGCGTGACGGCCTCCTCGCCGATGGTCGCCGCGAGCGTCTCCAGGCCGACAGGGCCGCCGTTATAGTAGCGGATGATGGCCGTGAGCATGCGGCGATCCGTCGCGTCGAGCCCGAGCTTGTCGACCTCGAGCTTGCCGAGCGCGTGGTCGGCCGCCTCGCGGGTGATGACGCCGTCGTAATACAGCTGGGCGAAGTCGCGCACGCGGCGGAGCATGCGGTTGGCGATGCGCGGCGTGCCGCGGCTGCGGGAGGCCAGCTCCATTGCGCCGTCTGCGTCGATGCGCATGCCCATGAGGGCGGCAGAGCGCGTGATGATGCGGCACAGCTCCTCCGGCGTATACAGCTCCAGCCGGAACGACACGCCGAAGCGGTCGCGCAGCGGGGCGGAGAGCTGCCCGGCGCGCGTTGTGGCGCCGATGAGCGTGAAACGCGGCAGATCGAGCCGGATGGAGTTGGCCGATGGCCCCTTGCCGACGATGATGTCGATGGCAAAGTCCTCCATGGCGGGGTAGAGGATCTCCTCCACGGCGGTGTTCAGGCGGTGGATCTCATCAATAAAGAGAATGTCGCCCTCGGAGAGGTTCGTCAGCAGCGCGGCCAGATCGCCCGCCTTTTCGATGGCGGGGCCGGACGTCACGCGGATATGCACGCCCATTTCGTTGGCGATAACGCCGGCGAGCGTCGTCTTGCCGAGGCCGGGAGGACCGTAGAGCAGCACATGGTCGAGCGGCTCGTTGCGGCGGCGTGCGGCCTCAATGTAAACAGACAGGTTTTCCTTGACCTTCTCCTGCCCGTTATATTCCGTCAGGCGCTTCGGCCGCAGCGAGAATTCGGACTCGTCTGCGGGCGTGAAGCTCGTTGTTACGAGCGGGGCCTCGTAGTCCTGTGAAAAATCGATGCTCATGTTCTTACCTCATCACCATGGCGCGCAGGCACTGCCGCACGATCTCTTCCGTCTTCATGCCCTCGGGGTCAAAGCTGCGCAGCGCCGCCGTGATCTCCTGCGGGCGGTAACCGAGCTCGGCCAGTGCGGCCTGCGCCAGCGCCAGCGCGCTGCCGGAGGCGGCGGGCACATCCCCGGCCGGGAGCGAAATGCCGCCCTCTGCCGGTGCGGCGCCACCGAGCTTGTCCTTCAGCTCCAGCACGATGCGCTGGGCCAGCTTTTTGCCGACGCCCGGCGCGGCCGTCAGGGCCTTTTCATCCTGCGAGAAGATGGCAAGCGCAAAGCGGTCCGGCGTGGTGGACGACAGAATGGCCAGCGCGGCCTTCGCGCCGACGCCGGTCACGCCGAGCAGCAGTTCAAAATTCCGCAGCTCCTCGCGCGTGCTGAAGCCGTAGATATCGAACGCATCCTCGCGGATGCTGCAGTAGGTATAGAGCCTCGCGCGCTCGCCCACATGCAGGCGCGAGAGCGTATAGGACGACGTCCGGCAGGCGTAGCCGACACCGCCGCAGTCGATGACGGCCAGATTGCTCTCGAGAAGCGTGACCTCGCCGTTGAAATAATAAAACATTACGGTTTTCCTCCCATGAGCCGTGCCAGCTGCGACGTGGACGAGCGCGCATGGCACAGCGCGATGGCGATGGCATCGGCCGCATCGTCCGGCCGGGGCATGCGGTCCAGCCGGAGCAGGCGGCGCGTCATATCCATGACCTGATGCTTCTCCGCCTTGCCATAGCCGACGACGGCCTGCTTGACCTGCATGGGTGTGTATTCAAACAGCGGCACGCCCGCCCGCTCGATGGCGAGCAGGATCACACCGCGTCCGTGCGAAACGCCAATGCCGGTCGTGATATTGTGCCCCCAGAACAGCTCCTCCACGGCGACGGCCTCGGGCTTCGTGACCTCCAGCAGCTGCGTCATGTCCTCAAACAGAATGTTCAGCCGCTGCGGGAACGGCAGCCCCGCCGGGGTCGTGACCGTGCCGTAGCGCAGCAGGGCATAGGTCCCGCGCTCCGCCCGGATGAGGCCGAAGCCGGTCGTCGCATAGCCGGGATCAACCCCGAGTATAACCAAAGAGCTTCTCCGGCCATTCCGGCACGGCGATATTCAGCAGCCAGCTGGCGATGCCGAGCACGACGATGGCAAACAGCACCCACGCCAGCACGCGCTTCCACTTCGGGCTGGGCACAAATTCGGACTGCGGCGCCTCCGGCGTCTCCTGCACGGCGGGCATGTCCTTCTGATTTTCTTCCATGGATATCACCTCTGGAGTATCATATCATACTTTTCCGAATGGGGCAAGATAAAAACGAAAGTGGGATGCTTCCGGGGAATCCCCACTTGCAATGGAGCGGAAAGAATGATAAAATACTATACTGAATAAGAATCTCATGAATTGGGAGGAACTCCTCTTTTGGAAAAGAAAACGACTGTGATCTCTCCCGAGGCTCTGCAGCGGCAGGAGGGCTTCTGCGGACGGGTGCGCGAATACTGGCAGGCGCAGGGCATCACGCCTGTGGCCTTTGTGGAGACCTACGGCTGCCAGCAGAACGAGGCGGATTCCGAGCAGATCCGCGGCATGCTCGAGCACTGCGGCTACGGTCTGACGGACGGCCCCGAGGGCGCGGACCTCGTCATCTTCAATACCTGCGCCATCCGCGAGCACGCCGAGCAGCGCGTGTTCGGCAACGTCGGCGCGCTCGTGCATACCCGCCGCCGCCACCCGCGCCAGAAGATCTTCCTGTGCGGCTGTATGATGGGCCAGCCCGCCGTGGTCGAGCGCGTGCGCAAGTCCTATCCCTATGTGGACGGCGTGTTCTCCACACACCACCTGTGGGAGCTGCCGCAGCTGCTGCTCGGCGTGCTGACGACAGGCAAGCGCGTGTTCTCCGTGGAGGATTCTGCCGGAGCCATTGCCGAGGGCCTGCCCGTCGTGCGCGAGAATAAGCTCAAGGCGTGGGTCTCCGTCATGTACGGCTGCAACAATTTCTGCTCGTACTGCATCGTGCCCTATGTGCGCGGCCGAGAGCGCTCCCGCCAGCCGGAGGACATCCTGCAGGAGTGCCGCGCGCTGATCGCGCAGGGCTATAAGGAGATCACGCTGCTCGGCCAGAACGTCAATTCCTACGGCAAGGACCTCGGCCTCGGCGTGGATTTCGCCGACCTCATGGCGCAGATCGCGAGCCTGCCGGGCGATTTCCGCCTGCGTTTCATGACGTCCCATCCCAAGGACGCCAGCCATAAGCTGTTTGACACCATCGCGGCCTATCCGAAGATCTGCAAGCAGTTCCATCTGCCGTTCCAGTCCGGAAACGACCGTGTGCTCCACGCCATGAACCGCCGCTATACGAGCGCGCAGTATCTCGAGCTCGTGGATTACGGCCGCAGCCTCATGCCGGAGCTCGTGCTCACGTCCGATGTCATCGTCGGCTTCCCCGGCGAGACGGAGGAGGAATTTGAGGACACGCTGCGCCTGATCGAGCGCGTGCGCTATGACGCGCTGTTTACGTTTATTTTCTCGCCGCGCGGCGGCACGCCCGCGGCTTCCATGCCCGATCCCACGCCGAAGGAGGAGAAAAACCGCCGCTTCGACCGCCTCGTCGCCCTGCAGAACCGCATTTCGGAGAAAAAGCACCGTGCCTATATCGGCCGGACGTTCCGCGTGCTCATCGACGGACGCGACGGCGACCTGCTCACGGCCCGCACGGACGGCGGCCGCCTCGTGCGCCTGTCCGGCGGCGACGGGCTCATCGGCCAGTTCCGCGATGTGCGCATCACGGGCAGCACGACGTGGAGCCTGACGGGCGAGCTCGCCTGACGGCACAGACAGAAGGAGAAGAAGTATGGCTGAACTGACGCCGATGATGCGGCAGTATCTGGAGATCAAGGAACGGCACCCGGACTGCATCCTGTTTTTCCGTCTGGGCGATTTTTATGAAATGTTTGCCGACGATGCCAAGCTTGCTTCCCATGAGCTTGACCTGACGCTCACAACGCGGGACCGCGGCAAGGAGAAGTCCGAGCAGGTCCCCATGTGCGGCGTGCCGTATCACTCGGCAGAAAGCTATATTGCAAGGCTCGTCGCGCGCGGCTACAAGGTCGCCATCTGCGAGCAGATGGAGGACCCCGCGCTGGCCAAGGGCCTTGTCAAGCGTGATATCACCCGCATCGTCACGCCGGGAACGGTCATCGAAAGCTCCATGCTCGACGAGAGCCGCAACAATTATTTTGCCTGCGTCTTCGGCGAGGGCGGGCGCTACGGCCTGAGCTTCTGCGATATTTCGACCGGCGCGTTTTATGCCACGCAGGCCGAGGGTGCAGAGGCCATGGAGCGCGTCATCTCCGAGCTGGGGCGCTTTGCCCCGGCCGAGGTGCTGCGTGGCGGCGACGCGGCCAAAAGCGAGGAGCTGACCCGCACACTGCAGGAGCGGCTGAGCTGCTGCGCCGATCTTGGCGCGGACGAGCTGTTTGCTCCGCAGGAGACGGCACAGCTTGTGGAAAAGCAGTTCGGCAGGCCGCTGGATGAGCTTGGCCTCACGGAGCGGCCGGAGGTCTGGCGCAGCGCGGGCGCACTGCTGCGGACGCTCTGCGAGCTGCAGAAAACGGGCCTTTCCCATGTGCGGGAGCTGGAATTCTATGTCAGCGGCCGCTTCATGGAGCTGGATCTCAGTGCCCGGCGCAATCTGGAGTTGACGGAGACCATGCGCGCGGGGGAAAAGCGCGGCAGCCTCCTGTGGGTGCTGGACCATACCAAAACGGCCATGGGCAGCCGCATGCTGCGCAGCTGGCTGGAAAAGCCGCTGCTCAGCCCGAAGCGCATCAACGCGCGCCTCGACGCCGTGGAGGAGCTGACGAAAAACAGCATCGGCCGCGACGAGCTTGTGCACATGCTGCAGGATGTCTCGGACTATGAGCGCGTGACGGCCCGCATCGTCACAGGCGCGGCGAACTGCCGCGACCTTGTTTCGCTCGGAAACGGCTGTGAGCCGCTGCCGGAGCTGCGCGCCGCCATCGGCGGGCTGCATGCCTCCATGTTCGGCGTGCTGCTGGACGAATTGGACGACCTTTCCGACCTGCGGGACGAAATTCGGAACGCCATTGTGGACGAGCCCCCGTTTTCCGTGCGCGAGGGCGGCATGATCCGCGACGGCTACAGCGAAGAACTGGACCAGCTGCGTGACATCGTCTCGGGCGGCAAGGGAACGCTGGCCCGCATCGAGGCCGAGGAGCGCGAGAAGACCGGCATCAAGACCCTGCGCGTCGGCTACAACCGCGTGTTCGGCTATTATATCGAAGTCTCAAAGGGCCAGACGGCCCAGGTCCCGGAGACCTACATCCGCAAGCAGACGCTCACAACGGGCGAACGCTATATCACCCCGGAGCTCAAGGAGCTCGAGCGCACGATCCTGACGGCAAAGGACCGCATCACGGCGCTGGAATATGAGCTGTTCTCACAGGTGCGCCAGCATCTGGCCGACCAGTCCGCCCGCATCCAGCGCACGGCGCGCGCCGTGGCCGCGCTGGACGTGCTGACGAATTTTGCGGCGCTGGCCGCCCGGCAGAATTACTGCCGCCCGGAGATCGACCTCTCCGGCGAGCTGCATATCACAGACGGCCGCCATCCCGTCGTGGAGCAGGTGCTCAAGGATGCGCTGTTCGTCCCGAACGACACGGCGCTCGACTGCGGCGCGAACCGCGTTGCCATTCTGACCGGCCCGAATATGGCCGGTAAATCCACCTATATGCGGCAGGTCGCCCTCATTGTGCTGATGGCGCAGATGGGCTGCTTCGTCCCGGCGCGCACGGCGCGTATCGGTGTGGTGGACCGCATCTTCACGCGCATCGGTGCCTCAGACGATCTGGCCTCCGGCCAGTCCACGTTCATGGTGGAGATGACGGAGGTCGCGGAGATCCTGAAGCACGCGACGTCGCACAGCCTGCTCATCCTTGATGAGATCGGACGCGGTACGTCTACATTTGACGGCATGGCCATTGCCCGCGCCGTTCTGGAATATGCCGCTGATAAAAAGCGCATCGGCGCAAAGACGCTCTTTGCCACGCACTATCATGAGCTGACGGACATCGAGCAGGAGATCGAGGGCGTGCGGAACTACAACATTGCCGTGCGCAAGCGCGGCGCGGACATCGTGTTCCTGCGCAAGATCGTCCCCGGCGCTGCCGACGATTCCTACGGCGTCGAGGTCGCGCGGCTGGCCGGTCTGCCGGATAAAGTCGTCTCCCGCGCGCGGGAGCTGCTGCGGGCGCTCGAGAGCGGCGCACCCGTGCGCACGGTGCGCGTGGCGGCGGACGACCAGATCTCCATCACGAGCATGGAGAACGACGCCCTGCGGCGGAAGCTCGAGTCGCTTGCGATCGAGACCATGACGCCGATCGAGGCCATGAACGCCCTGTTCGAGCTGAAGAAAATGCTCTGACGGAAAGGAGAGAATGCCGGATGAGCTGGATGTTTCCCCGCCGCAGCGGGATCCGGGCGCCCGAGCCGCGCGAATGGATCCTCGGCGCACTGTATCTGCCTGTTTTTCTCTTTTTTTTGAATTTTGCGATCCTTACCTACTTTCCGGCACTCGGCTTTCCGCTGACGGAGCCGCGCAATTACTTTTTTGCGAATCTGCTCTATATGACCGTGAATTTTGCCGTCATGCTCCTGATCTTCCGCCGCACGCTTTGGCAGTCACTTCGGGAATTCGAGGGGAAAATGCTCCTGAGCGTGCTGATCGGCTTTGGCATGTGCTATGGCGCGAACCTTGTGCTGACGACGGCCTATACGGTATTGGATATCATGCCGGAGAACTACAATCAGGAGGCCGTCAACTCCCTGCTCGGCGGTTACCCGCTGGCCATGACGCTCTGCACCGTCGTGCTCGCGCCGCTGGCAGAGGAGTGCCTGTTCCGCGGCGTGCTGTTTGCGCCGCTGGCGCGGAAGTGCCTCCCGGCTGCCTATGCGCTGTCCATGTTCCTGTTTGCGGGGATGCATGTGTTCCAATTCCTTGGCTCCATGACTGCGGCCAATACGATCCTGTGCCTGAGCCTCTATCTCCCGGCGAGCTTCTCGCTGTGCTGGGTCTATCAGAAGACGGGCAACATCTGGGCCTGTATTTTCCTGCATATGTTCATCAATTTCCAATCCGTGCTCGCGAGCCTTCTGCGCTCGCTGATGCAAGCGTTCCTGTGAGGTAGTTATGCCAAAGATCCAACAGCTTTCTCCCCATGTCGCCGACCTGATCGCCGCTGGCGAGGTCGTGGAGCGCCCGGCCAGCGCCGCAAAGGAGCTGGTCGAAAACGCCATCGACGCCGGGGCCCATAAGGTCACGGTCGAGCTGCGCGACGGGGGCATGACGTTCCTGCGCGTGACGGACGACGGCTGCGGCATGGCGGCAGAGGATGTGGAGACGGCCTTCCTGCGCCATGCCACGAGCAAGCTCCATGAGGCGGCCGATCTGGAGGCCATCCACACGCTCGGCTTCCGCGGCGAGGCGCTGGCGGCCATTTCCTCCGTCTCGCGCATCGACGTGCTGACGAAGACGGCGGACGCGCCCTTCGGCACGAGTCTGCATCTCGAGGCGGGCGTTGTGACGGAGCGCGGCGAGGCGGGCTGTCCGAACGGCACGACCATGCTCGTGCGTGACCTGTTTTACAATACACCTGCGCGCATGAAGTTCATGAAGCGAGACTCCGTGGAGGCCTCTGCCGTGCTCAGCACGGTGCAGCGCCTTGCGCTGGCCCATCCGGAGGTCGCCGTGCGCGTGCTGCGCGACGGGCAGGAGCAGCTCTCCACGCCCGGCGACGGCGAGCTCCTCAGCGCGATCTATGCCGTCATGGGCCGCCAGACCGCGCAGGAGATGACCCCGGTGGACGGGAGCTGGGACAAGCTCTCCGTCACGGGCTTTGTGACCCGCCCGGCCGCGACGCGCGGCACGCGGGGCAGCCAGATCTTTTTTGTCAACGGGCGGCATGTCCGCTCCAAGCTCATGACGGCCGCGCTCGAGCAGGCCTACCGCAATCAGCTCCTGCAGGGTCGTTTCCCGGCCTGCGTGCTGCATCTGCACCTGCCGGAGCATCTTGTGGACGTCAATGTGCACCCCGCGAAGACGGAGGTGCGCTTCCTGCGCGAGCAGGAGGTGTTCGACTGCGTGCATTACGGCGTGCTCGGCGCACTGGAGCAGGCCTCCGGCCGCGTGCAGATGAAGCTGAAGCCGCAGAACGACGGAAATTCTGCCTTCCGCACCATGTCGGCGGCGGAATACCGCGCCGCAGCGGCCGCCCTGCAGGACGGCCCGCGCCCGGCGGCCTCCCGCACGGTGCTCGAGCAGATCGGCTCGCTGACGGAGCGCCGCGACGGTGCGGCGCTTGCCTCGCCGAAGCCGGTGCAGCCTGTGACCCGTCCTGAACCGCCCTGCCCGGCCCCACAGCCTGCTGCGCCGGTGCAGCAGCGGGAAGCGCCCGTACAGATGCCGCCTCCGCAGCCTAAGCTGCAGACGCCCACGCAGCAGGAAGAGCCGCCGGTGATGCACGATGAGCCGGTCCCTCCGGAGCCAAAGCAGACGGAAGAGCCGCAGCAGGAGCTCCCGCTGCCCAAGGTACCGGATTACCGCATCATCGGCGAGGCGCTGAACACCTACATCCTCGTTGAGCAGGCAGGGAGTCTGCTCCTCATCGACAAGCATGCCGCGCACGAGCGCATCCTGTTTGAAAAGCTCCGCGCCGACACGGAACCTGTGATGCCGCAGCTGCTGCTCACGCCCGTGCTGTGCGAGCCGGAGCGCGAGGAGGCGGCCGTGCTGCTGGAAAATGCCGAGCTGCTGGCGCAGTACGGCTATGAGATCTCGGATTACGGCGACGGCGTGCTCGCCATCCGCCAGATCCCCACAGAGATCGCGCCGGACGACGCCGCGCAGAGTCTGACCGCGCTGGCGGCCGAGCTTCTGACCGGGCGGCACGCCGACCCGACGGAGCTGCGCGACCGCCTGCTGCACACCATCGCCTGCAAGGCCGCCATCAAGGGCGGCTGGCACACCGACCCAAAGGAGTGGGAGGCCGTGGTGCACGAGGTGCTGACGCGCAATGACCTGAAATACTGCCCGCACGGCCGTCCCATCTGTCTGGAGCTGACGGCTTCGCAGCTTGAGCGGCAGTTCAAGAGGGCCTGACCATGGAGCAGCGAGACCATATGATCTGCATCGTCGGCCCGACGGCCTCCGGCAAGACGGCCCTGTCCGTCCGGCTGGCGCAGGCGCTCGGCGGCGAGATCGTTTCGTTCGACTCCATGCAGGTCTACCGCCGCATGGATATCGGCACGGCAAAGCCCACGCCCGAGGAGCGCGGCGGCGTGCCGCACCACATGCTCGACGTGGCGGACCCGGCAGAGAATTACTCCGTCAGCCGCTATGTGCAGGAGGCGGATGCCTGCGTGCAGGACATCCTGTCACGCGGGAAGCCCGTCATTCTGGTCGGCGGCACGGGGCTTTATATCGATTCTCTCATCGCGGGGCGGCAGTTTGCGCCGCTGCCGCAGACCGGCAGGCGCGAGGCCCTGGAGCGCCGCGCGGCCGAGGAGGGCGCACAGCCGCTTCTGGACGAGCTGCGCGCCGTGGACCCCGAGCGGGCGGTGCGGCTGTCCGTCTCGGACGTGAAGCGCATCGTCCGCGCGCTGGAGATCTGGCAGGAGACCGGCAGGACCATGACGGACTTCGACCGGGAGAGCCGGGCAATCCCGCCTCGCTACCGGCCGCTGTGGCTCGGCCTGCACTTCCCGGAGCGCGCGCAGCTCTATGCCCGCATCGATCTGCGCGTGGAGCTGATGTATGCGCAGGGACTTGCGCAGGAGGTCCGCGCGTTGCTTGACAGCGGCGTGCCGGACCGGGCGACGAGCCTGCAGGCCATCGGCTATAAGCAGGTCGTGCAGGCGCTGGAGGAGGGCCTGCCGCCGGAGGCGGCGCTCGGGACCATCCAGCAGGCCACGCGGCGCTATGCCAAGCGCCAGATGACGTGGTTCCGCGCCAATCCCGCCGTGCAGTGGCTCGACGCCTCTGCGGGCGCAGACGAGATTTTCCGCGCGGCCCTGCAAAAAGCGGCCGATTTCGACAGCGGAATCTGATACAATCGTGGTATTCCAACACCGGCTGAGCCGGAAAACAAAGAAAAGGAGTACCACATATGGCAAACACGGAAAATTTGCAGGATCTGATCTTAAACGAGGTGCGCCGCGAGCACACGGCCGTGACCATGTTCCTCATGAACGGCTTCCAGCTCAAGGGCATCGTGACGGGCTTTGACAACTTCGTCGTTGTGCTCAGCTCGGACGGCAAGCAGCAGATGATCTACAAGCACGCCATCTCCACGCTTGTCCCGGCGCAGCCCGTTCGTACCTGAAGACCCTGCTCCCGCGGGCCGCGGGCCGAGTGCCCCGGCCGGACAGGAGTACCCAGATGAAAAAGCAGGGAGACCTTTACCTGAAAATCGTATCCATCGTATTGGCAGGCATCGTGGTGGCCTATCTCGTGCTGTCGGTCCTTTTCGGCAGCGGCGGGAGCAGCTACACCCTCGAGACTGCCGTGCGCTGCGAAGCCGGCGACGGGCAGACCGTTTCCGGCTTTGTAGTGCGTGAGGAGGAGATCATCACGGCCTCACAGCCCGTTGTGGTCTGCGCCCTGACCGAGGGCGAGCGCGTCGGCAGCGGGCAGCGCGTGGCAGACGGCTATCAGACCTCTGCGGCGCGCGAAAAGCGCGACAGGCTCACGGCCCTGCAGGAACAGCTTTCGCAGCTGCGCTATGCGGCCTCCGGCACGGCAGGGGAGGACACGACCCAGACGGACGACGCCATCGAAAAGGCCCTCGGCGAGCTGGCTGCACTGACGGCCCGCCGCGATCTGTCGGAGGCCGACGATGTGATGTCCGAGCTGCAGCCGCTCGTGCTGCGCCGCAGCGTGACGGCGGACGACGCCGCGCGCATGGAGGGCCGCATCGCCGAGCTCGAGTCGCAGATCTCCGCGCTCTCCGCCGAGACGGAGCAGAGCGCCGAGGCCGTGACGGTCGAGAGCGCCGGCTATTTTTCCGAGCAGACGGACGGCCTTGAGCGCGTGCTCACGCCGGAGAGCGTGCTGCAGATGAAGCCGAGCGAGCTGCGCGCCGCTGCGCAGCATGCGTCTGCCGTTCCGGGCAATGCCGTCGGCAGGCTCATCACGGGCCAGAAGTGGTATTTTGCAGCCGAGATCCCGGAGGCGCGCGCGGAGCAGACTGCCGCGGGCGAGACGCTGACCGTCAGCTTCGGACTGGAAAAGCTCTCCCAGATCAGAATGCAGGTCGAGGCCATCAGCGAGGCGGAGGACGGCGTTTGTACCATCGTGCTGTCCTGCGAACGCGAGCCGCAGGAGGTCACGGCCCTGCGCCGCCAGAGCGCGGATATCATTTTCTCCTCTTATACCGGCCTGCGCGTGCCGAAGCAGGCGCTCTATATGGTCGATGGGCAGGCGGGCGTCTATGTGCTCGAGGGCGCGCGCGCCCGCTGGAAGCCGGTGGAGATCCTTTATGCGTACGGAGACGGCTACGTTGTCGAGCTGGATCAGTCCAGCACGGGAAACCTCTGGCCGGGCGACGATATTATCCTGACCTCGGATGACATCGAGGACGGAAAGGTGATGGAAGCATGAGCATGATCACGGAAAACGTGGCGCAGATCCGCAGCCGGATCGCGGCTGCCGCCCGGGCTGCCGGGCGCGACCCGGCGGACATCCGCCTGTGCGCCGCAACAAAAATGAACGACAGCGCCGCCGTGCGCGAGGCCATTGCGGCCGGGGTGGACTGCTGCGGCGAGAACCGCGTGCAGGAGCTGGTCAAAAAGCTGGACGAGCATGCCTATGACGGCGCTCCGGTGCACTTCATCGGCGCGCTGCAGCGCAATAAGGTCCGGCAGGTCGTCGGGCAGGTCGATGTGATCGAGTCCGTGGACCGCCGCGAGCTGCTTGCGGATATCAATGCCGAGGCCGCCAAGCGCGGCATCGTGCAGGATATCCTGCTCGAGATCAACGCCGGAGGCGAGAAGCAGAAGTCCGGCTTCCTGCTGAAGGAATTCCCCCGGATCGTGGAAGAAATGGCAGATTATCCCGCCGTTCGCGTGCGCGGATTGATGACGGTGCCGCCGATCGGCAGGAAAAAGGGCGATAATTGCAGATATTTTCAAAAAATTCGCAGAATTGCTGTTGACATAACAGCCCAAAAATACGATAATATTTTTATGGATTTTTTGTCGATGGGAATGACGGACGATTTCGAGGACGCCATTGCCTGCGGCAGCACCATGGTGCGCATCGGCACGGCCATTTTCGGCCCGCGGAACTATGCGCAGGCAAAGAGCGATTAACGATTATATCGAAACAATATTGGAGGACGAACCCATGGGATTTATGGACGAACTGAAGAAGCTGACTCACCCGTATTCCGAACCGGAAGAGGATGATTATGATGATTATGACGACGAGCCGCTGGACAACGATCCCGCTCCCGCGCCTCAGTCTTCCCGCCGCAGCTATAGCCGCAGCACCCCGGCCGCGCAGGATACGCAGACGACCCGCGGCGGCAACAAGGTCGTGAATATCAACGCCACCACCCAGCTGCAGGTCGTGCTGGTCAAGCCGGACCGCTTTGATCTGGTCTCCGACATCGCCGATCACCTGCGCGACAAGCAGGCCGTCGTGCTGAACCTCGAGTCCACGAACAAGGACGTCGCCCGCCGTCTGGTGGACTTCCTCTCCGGCTGCGCCTATGCGCTCGACGGCAAGATCAAGAAGATCGCCATTTCCACCTATCTCATCACGCCGTACAACGTGGATGTCGTTGGCGATCTCGTTGAGGAACTCGAAAACAACGGGATGTACTTCTAAGGTGCGTTCCATCCCACGCAAGACAGAGACAGGAGCTGAAGACGATGCTGACCCCGCAGCAGATCCAGGACATCAGCTTTGAGAAGGCGCTGTTCGGCGGATACGATATGGACTCCGTCGATGACATTCTCGAGCCGCTGACCGAGGACTATGTTACCCTCTATAAAGAAAATTCCGTGCTGAAGAGCAAGATGCGCATTCTTGTGGAAAAGCTGGAGGAATACCGCAAGCAGGAGGCTTCCATGCAGAACGCCCTGCTTGCCGCGCAGAAGACGTGCGACCAGATGGTCGCGGACGCCGAGAAAAAGTGCGCGCAGATGCTGCATGAGGCAGAGGATGCCGCCAGCGCCAAGACGAACAATGTCGACGCTCTCGTCGGCGAGGAACAGGAGCGCCTCGATGCGGCCAAGGCCGCCACGTCGCAGTTCCTGGATGGCATGGAAAAGCGCCTGAAGCGCCAGCTCGAGCTTATCGACGAGCTGCGCAGGGAGACGCCGCTCACGCCCTCCCAGCCGGAGGAGCCGGAGCGCGTCCACCGCTTCACCCCGCCGGTGGAGCCGCAGACCCCCGTGCTGACCCCGAAGGAGCCGTCTCACAACCGCGCCTATGACTACGAGGCAGAGCAGTCTCATCCCTCCGCCGAGGAGAAGGCCGACGCCCTCATCGAGGAGATCGGCCAGCAGATCGAGCAGAGCCTCAGCGGCTCGACGCTCGGCGACATCGCGCAGGAGGATCACTCCGGCGATACGCGCAAGCTCGACACGCTGCACGGCTTCCCCGTGAGCAAAAAATTTGAAGATCTGCAGTTCGGGCGGAATTACGACCCGAAAAAGCGGTAAGAATCTCAGTACATTCGTACCGGAATCGAATACCGATCAAGCGACGAAGGGGACGGACCTGCGGACCCCGCGCGTTCAGAAAGCTGCCGGAGGATGCAAGGCAGACGCGCGCTGCAGGGCATCACCCCCGAGCTTTTCTCCGGAAGGGCCATGTGCCTGCGTAAGGGGAGACGGCCTGCGCCCGTTATCGCGCCCCAAGCGCCCCCGTTCCGGGGGAACAGGAGTGGTACCGCAGAGAAATCCTCTGTCTCTTGATGAGACAGAGGATTTTTTGGGACAATAACCAGTTACAAGCGTTTAAAAGAAATAAATGGAGGCATTTATGGACTATAAGAACACCATCATCACCCCGAAGACGGACTTCCCGATGCGCGCGGGCCTGCCGCAGCGCGAGCCGGGCATGCTGGAGCACTGGAACAAGATCAATGTCTACCGCCTGATGCTCGAAAAGAACGAGGGCAAGCCCGCGTTCATCCTGCACGACGGCCCTCCGTTCTCCAACGGCGATATCCACATGGGCCACGCGCTCAATAAGACGCTCAAGGACTTCATCGTCCGCTCCCATGCGATGCGCGGCTATTACACGCCCTATGTTCCCGGCTGGGACAACCACGGCATGCCCATTGAATCCGCCATCATCAAGAAGAACAAGCTCAACCACAAGGCCATGCCGATCCCGGAGTTCCGCAATGCCTGTCAGGCCTTTGCACAGGACTTCATCGACCGTCAGATGAGCGGCTTCCGCCGCCTCGGCGTCCTCGGCGACTGGCAGCATCCCTATAAGACCATGGACAAGGCCTTTGAGGCCGAGGAGGTCAAGGTCTTCGGCGAGATGTACCGCAAGGGCTATATCTACAAGGGCCTGAAGCCCGTGTACTGGTGCCCCAAGGACGAGACGGCGCTGGCCGAGGCCGAGATCGAGTATCAGGACGATCCCTGCACGTCCATCTACGTCAAGTTCGCCCTGAAGGACACGAAGGGCAAGCTCGAGGCTGAAAACACCTATGTTATCATCTGGACGACGACGACGTGGACGCTGCCCGGCAACCTCGCCATCGCCCTGAACCCGCAGGAGAGCTATGTCATCGTCAAGGCGGCAAATGGCGAGCGCTATCTTGTCGCCGAGGCGCTGCTTGAAAAGACGATGAAGGCCGGCGGCATCGAGGAATATGAGATCGTCGAGCGCCATGAGGGCCGTTACTTTGAATATATGACGGCACAGCATCCGTTCCTGCCGCGCGAGTCCCTGCTTGTCTGCGCGGACTATGTCACGATGGATTCCGGCACGGGCTGCGTCCACACCGCCCCGGGCTTCGGCGCGGACGACTATCAGACCTGCCGCCGCTATAACATCGACCTGATCGTCCCCGTGGACGACCGCGGCCGTCAGACCGAGGCTGCGGGCAAGTATGCCGGCCTGCGCTATGACGAGTCCAACGCCGTCATTCTGGCCGATCTGAAGGAGAGCGGCGCGCTGTTCGCCTCCGAGGAATTCACCCACAGCTATCCGCACTGCTGGCGCTGCAAGAGCCCGATCATCTTCCGCGCTACGCCGCAGTGGTTCTGCTCCGTCGAGTCCTTCAAGGACGAGGCC